>ENA-ORDC01000057-ORDC01000057.1-marine-metagenome-genome-assembly--contig:-NODE-57-length-139638-cov-8.183690_pt1 | contig 139638 bp, 144 predicted proteins | sample MGYA00237783_ERZ508515 | MGnify/ENA primary metagenome ERZ508515 (study PRJEB26186, sample SAMN06268792) | marine metagenome | isolation source: Eden Landing Ponds, San Francisco, CA, USA | place... | reverse complement strand
TCGTGTGCCTCGGGTGGCGGGGTGATCTCGCTCCGGCGGTAGTGGTCGCCAAAGCGCCCCCGGAGATATGCGCGTGTCCGCTCTTCCATCGCCTCTCCGTTGGCCCGAGCGTGGCAAAAGGGTTTGTGTCGCCGTCGCTCACCGACGGAGCAGCGACGCCAGTCGCTCTCGGATGGAGTCGTCGTCACCGAGTTTGAGATAGTAGGCGTCGCCGCCGTCCTCGTAGTAGCCGTCGATCCGGCGCTTGATCTCGAAGCCGAGGCGTTCATAAAAGGCAAGCGCCTGCTCGTTGGTCGTCCGGGCGTGACAGGTCACGGAGCCGTAGTCGTCGGCGACGCGGGCGACCAGTCGCTTACCAAAGCTCTGACCACGGTAGTCGGAACCGACCGCGAGAAAGAGGATGTAGCCGTCCCGGCGGACAGCAGCGAAGCCGACGAGGCGGTCGGTCGACCGGTCGAGGTAGAGATAGACGGTCGAACGCTCGTAGGCGTTTTCGAAAAAGCGGCGGCGCTGGCGAAGCACGCCGTCTTCTCGCCGGATGCGTTCTTTGAGCTGCCAGGCGAGTCCGACGTAGTCGTCGTCGCCCGGGTTCACGATCCGCCGCTGTACGTTGACGCTCACTACCCCGGTCATAAATGGGGGAGAATAATAATTCCACCGCCCTCTACCGCCAAGAGCCACAATACTTTCACATCTGCTCGTGAATCCTGAGATATGTCCCGGCCGACTGGAACCACAACAGCAACCGCCCGGAGCTACGTCAAACAGGCCTTTTTGGCAGGGTTGGCGATTACAATTCCCTCTCTCGTGACGATAGTCGTTCTCGTGTTTGCGTTCGATTTCATCGCGAATCTACTGCAACCGCTGACAGTGCTGCTGCGGAACACGCTCGGAATCGGTTCGGAACTGCCAGAAGTAGTCGACCAGATACTCGCTGGCGGCATTCTCATGGCCGTCATCTTCCTGATCGGCGTCACAGCCGAGAGTCGCTACGGCGGCGGTGGCCTCGCGCGCCGCGTCGAGAACCTGTTCGTCTCAATTCCGGGCATCGGCTCGATTTACCAGAGCATCGACGAGATCAGCGAACTGCTGTTGGAGAGCGATACGGACAGTTTCAGAGAGGTCAAACTCATCGAGTATCCCGACGAAGGATCGTACTCGCTGGCCTTTGTGACAGCCGAGACGCCGGACGTCGTGGGTAATTCCGACGCCGAGAGCGACTCGGCGGAAGCTGACGACGACGGCCCTGGACTGGCGAAGAAGGCGGCGCTTGCGGCGACCGGCAAGACCATCATCACCGAGGAGGAGCTCGAAGAACCCCTCGAACAACTGGAACTGGAACTCCTACAGGGCGACGTCGAGATGAGCGTCGCCAGCGAAATCACCGACCGCATCCGCGAGCAGTTGGTCGGAGAGACCCGCAAACAGGTCGAATCCGGCGAGCAGGTCGTCGAGCGAGCCATCGCCGACGCACTGCGCGAGGTCATCGGCGTCGGCCAGTTCGACTTCGAGGGTCGCATCGCCGAGACGGAGAAACCGGTCGTCATCGTCTTCACCGGCGTCAACGGCGTCGGCAAGACGACCACCATCGCCAAACTCTCCGAATGGCTCGAAGAGCGCGGCCTCTCGTCGGTGATGGCTAACGGCGACACCTACCGCGCCGGGGCCAACGAGCAGATTCGCGAACACGCCGAGAACCTCGACCGAAAGCTTATTTCCCACGAACAGGGCGGGGACCCGGCGGCGGTCATCTACGACGCCGTCGAGTACGCCGAAGCCCACGACATCGACGTGGTGTTGGGCGATACCGCCGGTCGGCTGCACACCTCCAACGACCTGATGGCGCAACTGGAGAAAATCGACCGCGTCGTCGACCCCGACATGACGCTGTTCGTCGACGAAGCGGTCGCCGGGCAGGACGCGACAAACCGCGCCCGGGAGTTCAACGACGCCGCAGAAATCGACGGTGCGGTGCTCACGAAAGCCGACGCGGACTCACAGGGCGGTGCCGCGATCTCCATCGCGCACGTCACCGGGAAGCCGATTCTCTTCCTCGGGACCGGCCAGGGATACGGGGACCTCGAACGGTTCGACCCGGACGTCATCGTCGACCGACTGCTCCGCGAAGAGTAGTCAGGCTGCGGCGTCCTCGTAGGGCACTTCTAGCAGCCTGTCGCCACAGTTCTCACAGCCGACGGCGACGACGGTATGGGAGCGACAGCAGGATTCGACGGTTTCGGTGTCGGCGGTGACGATGCCGCCGCAATTCGGACAGGTTTCGACGAACACCCGGAGACCGCTGAGCAACTGGCTCCGCGCCCGGGAATCGAGGCGGTCCCATTCGACCCACTCGGGGAGTTCCGTCGCCGCCGCGAGGTCCGCCAACAGCGCCGACCGCGACTCCCACTGGCCGATTCGAGTCGTCTCGTTGCGAGCGAGGTAGGCGTCGCCGTGTGATTCGAAGATGACTTCGCTGGCGTCGAGCCCCAGCTGTTCGGCGAGCTCGACTCGGAGCGCGTCGTCGTCGGCCATCGCGTCGATGTGGCGCCGCCACGCTCGCTCGAAGTCGTCCGTCAAACAGAGGTCCTCGTCCTCGCAGGGCTCGACGACGCCCGATTCGAGCAGCACCGTCTCGGGGTCGAAATCCGCGGCCGATATCGGCTCGCGGTCGGGCGTCGGCGCCTTGTCGAATTTCGCCAGCAGCCACTCCGGGAAGTACCGCTTGGTCAACTCCGGCGTTCCGGGAACGAGATACCCGCGAAGCCAGATGCTTCCGACGGCGACGACGGCGAAGACGAAGGCTGCGGGCGGCACCAACACCGCGAGCGCCGCCGTCACCACCGCAGCGATGAGGAGGTTCGTCGCCGTACACGGCAGACAGCGGTTCTCGCCAGTGTACTCCGGACGACGGACTCGGTCGAGTACTCCCTGAGACATGGGCGGAGATTCGTCCCGGACGGCAAAAGGATGCCGCACGGAACCGACGATTCTATATCGCAAATAGCGGTTTATTATTCGATTCCGGGCGTCACTCCTCGTCAGGGACGCCTTCGCCGCTGCGGCCCGCTCCGCCGGCAAATCGGTCGGCTCCGGCCTCGGCCACGTCGAGCGCACGCGACCCGTGCCAGCCTTCGGCCGCCAACCCCTGTTCCAGCGTCGACCCGAGGCCGTCGTAAACCGCCTCCCGGTCGGTTCGGAGCGTCTCTTGTGGAAATCCGGCGACGGTCTCGCCCAACTCGACGGCGGCATCGAGCGCTGTCCCCTCCTCGACGAGTCGATTGACCAGTCCCCACTCCATAGCGGTCTCGGGGTCGACCTCCCGACCGGTGATTATCATGTCCAGAGCCCGCCCCAATCCGACGACGTGCGGGAGCCGTTGTGTACCGCCGTCGACTAACGGGACGCCGAAGCGACGCTCGAAACACCCGAAAACGGCGGATGAACTCGCAATACGGAGGTCACACCACAGCGCCATCTCCAGTCCGCCGGCGACGCAGTGGCCCTCGATGGCCGCGATGGTCGGCTTCGAGACGCGCGTCCGCGTGAACCCGAGCCAGCCCTCCGGTCGGTCCTCCAAATCCATCGCCTTGAGGTCCGCCCCCGCGGAGAACGTCCCTTCGCTGCCGGTCAACACGCCGACGAGGGCGTCGTCGTCCTCCTCGAAGCGCTCCCACGCGTCGCCGAGGGCTTCAGCGGTTTCGTTGTCGATGGCGTTACGCCGCCCGGGTCGGTCGACCGTGACGACGGCGACCGGTCCCTCGAGTTCGTAATGGACTGCCATAGCCCACGGAGCGGCGGGAGTATAAAAAGAGTGGCGTCAGTCATTTCTGATAAACTGTATGTCGGGATATCGAATCGGTGCTCGTTGGTTCGACCCACGCATCTATACGCCCCCCACTCGAAGGGGTCGGCGTGTCAACCGTTCGTCCGCTCGCAGTCGTTTTCCTCGTCTGTGCGGTCGTCCTCGCCGGGTGTTGGGGTGCGCCCGTCTCCGTCGAGGACGATTCGACACCGACGCCGGAGTCCGGTACCGTCTCGACCAACGGAACCGTCGCCGTCCACAACATCAACGTCGGCCAGTCGGTGAGTACGCTCGTCGTCGGACCGACCGGCGAGACGATACTCATCGACACCGGCCACTACAACGACGACGGCGAGTACGTCATCGACTACCTCCAGCGCCACGACATCGACCGCATCGACTACCTCGTCACGTCGCACAACGACGCCGACCACATCGGTGGCAACGCGGCCGTCATCGAGCACTTCGAGACCGAAGCCGACGGCGTCGGCGCGGTGTACGACCCCGGCATCGCCGCGAGTACCGCCACCTACGGGGAGTATCTCGACGCCATCGAGCGCCACGACGTGACGCTGTACGAGGCGCGAGCGGGCGATTCGATTCCGTTCGACGGCGTCGAAACCGAGGTGCTCGGCCCGCCCGAACCTTACGTCGACGGCGAGGACCGAAACGAGAACAGCATCGTTCTCCGACTCTCCTACGGTTCGACGAGTTTCCTCTACACCGGTGACGCCGAAGGGGACGCCGAGCGACGACTCGTCGAGGAGTACGGTTCGGGGCTGGACTCGACGGTGTACAAAGCCGGCCACCACGGGAGCAGCAGTTCCAGCAGCGAGACGCTTCTCGACGCTGTCGACCCGAAGGCCGCTGTCGTTTCGAGCGCGTACGACTCCCAGTACGGGCATCCACACGACGAGGTGCTTGAGGCGTTCTCCGAGCGGTCGATTCCGACCTACTGGACGGCGACGCACGGCAACGTCGTCTTCGTCACCAACGGCGAGGGCGTCTCCGTTCGAACACAGGCCGAGGCCCCGACGGACCCGCTGTCGATTCGAGACGCGGCGCCGGTCGCTCCCGGAACCACGACGCCGGTCGAAGAGCGCGCTCGAATCGGTGCTGCGCCGTCGGCAACGTCGACGCCGACCGAGACGGCGCGGGCCGACGGCGGCACCGAAACCGAGGGTGAACTGGTCGTCGAGACGATTCACGCCGACGCCGACGGCGACGACCGTGAGAACCTCAACGACGAGTACGTAACCTTCCGCAACGTCGGGGACGGCCCGCTCGATTTGGGCGGCTGGACGCTTCGAGACGAGGCCGACAAAACGTACACGTTCCCCCAACTGACGCTTTCGGCCGGCGAGACCGTCACCGTCTACACCGGAAGCGGCACCGACACCGACACCGAACTGTACTGGGGGGCCGACGGCCCGGTCTGGAACAACGCTGGCGACACCGTAATCGTGACGAACGCGGCGGGCGAACGTGTCCTCACGGAGTCCTATTCATGATTTCAGACGGGCGCTACGTCGCGGTGGTCGACCGCATCGAAGACGGGGTCGCCGCGGTGATACCCGAGGTCGACGGCGTCGGTGAGGAACTCCTCGTCGACCCCGAGGCGTTACCGGAGCGGGCCCGCCATGCCGACGCAGTCCTCGATGTCGTGGTCGCCGACGGTGAACTCAGCGAAGCGACGTACGACGCCGAGGAAACGGAACGGCGAAAGGAGACGGCACAGAGCCGATTCGACAAACTCTCGAAACGACCACCGAAAGACGAGGAAGACGACGAGGAGTAACGTCTTGCTCCGACGGACGAAACGCTACCCGTGGGCTTCGTCTAGTGGGTCCTCCAACTCGCCCATGACGGCTTCGAGGGCGTCGGTGGCGGTCATCAGACCGACGACTTCGCCGTCCCGTAACACCAAGGCGAGTTCCTGGCCTTCGGCCTGAAACTGGTCGAAGGCGTCGCTGATGCTCGTGTCGGCAGCGAGGGTCATCGGCGGCGCGGCGATGTCCTCGAAGGTAACTTCCCCGGCCTGCAGGCGCTCGATGTTGTTCAGAATCGACGGCGCGTAGACGATGCCGCGGAAGTCGGTGGGCTCCTCGCCGACGAGCGGGAATCGGGTGTGTGGCGTCTCCCGGATGCGCTCGAGGTTCGTCTCGATGGTGTCCGTCGTCGATAGGGCGATGACGTCCGTCGGGTCGACCATGATGTCGCTGATTGGGAGTTCGTCCACCGCCAGAGCGTTGAGGACCTCCTCGCGGCGCTCGTCGTTGAGGTTGCCCTCGTCCAGCAGGCTATCGATGCGGTTTCGGAGGTCCGCACGGCTCTCGAGGACGTCCTCTTCGGTCTCCAGCCACGCGCCGGTCATCTCGATGCCGAACAGTTTCAGCGTCGCCTTCGCCACCCAGTCTCCGAGGGTGATTATCGGCGAAATCAGTGCGTTGAACCAGTACAGCGGCGTCGCGCCGTATCGACACACGAACCGCGAGCGCTCGACGCCGAGATACGTCGGCGTCTGTTCGCCGTGGGTGAGATGGACGAGATTGATGATACCGAAGGCGATGATGGCGCCAGCGCCGACGGAGGCCAGCGCCGTGTTCGCGAAGTACGGTTCGAACAGCGCCGCCAGCGCCGGCTCGGCGACGATACCCACCGCGATGCTGGAGGCGGTGATGCCGACCTGACAGGTCGTCAGGTATATCTCGAGGCTCTGGGTCATCTCCCAGGCGCGCTCGAGTGCGGCTGTTTCGCCGATGAACTCCTCTCTGGTAAATTGTCGTGCTCGTGTGAGCGCGAACTCGATGGCGACGAAGAAGCCGTTGGCGAGAATGAGCAACACGCCAGCGACTAATCGGAGCGATATCTCCAGTGGGGTCATTCACGGGCGATTATCCCCAGGAAACTGAAATATCCTCTGGCTCTCGGCGACGCCGTCACTCCAACTGCTCGCCGACGATGCGGTCGGCGTGCTCGATGAAGGTTTCCTCGGTGCCGGCCGGAATCGTCGCCCCGGCGGCCACGTCGTGACCTCCGCCGTCGCCGCCCGCTTTCTGACTCGCCTCTTTCATCACGACCGAGAGGTCCAGTCCCTCGCTCACGAGCGACCCGGTTCCGCGGCCCGACACTTTCGTCTCCTCGTCGTTCTTGCGAGCGAAGGCGATGATGGGTCGGTTCCGCGAGACGCCGTCGGCGCCCATCGACATCCCGGCGATGATGCCGACGATGGTCTCTCGAATCTCGTCGCCGGCATCGAACCACTGCAGGTTGTCTTCCTGCTCGACACCCCGCTGTTCGACCCACTCGATGCCCTCCGAGAGGTTCCGGCGGTGGTTTCGAAGGAGTTCTCGGGCGCGTTCGAGGGCCTCACCTCGGTCGCCGAGACACACCGCCAACCCAACGTCGGCGCGTTCGTACCGCGCGGTGGCGTTGAGCAGCGTCGAGAACTCGCTCGCGTCTCGGAGTTCCGTCCCGACCTCCTCCTCACGAAGGATGTAGGTCGTTCCGACGAGGCGGTCGATTTTGAAGGCGGGAACGCCGCGCTTGACGGCGTGTTGGACGAGTGCGCTGGCGACCGACTGGCGTTCGTCGTCGGTGAGGTCGACCCACCGCTTCCAGTTTCCGTCCTCGCGGCACGCCACGTCCAAATCGGAGAGAAACGAGACGGCGCCGCGTTCGTCGTTCGTGATGCCCGGAATCCGAACGTCGGAAGCGTATTCGAGCAGTTTCGGCAGCGGACGGGTCTGTTTCCCGTAGACGGCGAGGTCCTTCGTCTCTTCCAGCACCCCCGCCTCGACGCCGTCGGCGACGATGGCGGCGTTGGCACCATGGAGTGCACCGCTTTTGGCTTGCATGTCCCCGACGGCACCGACGACCGCCAGTGCCGCGAGGTCACGGTTGTCGTGTGCGTCGCTCTCGGCTGCGAGTGCGCGCGCGAGGACGTACGCCGCGCCGGCCCCGGACATCTCCGAGGCGCCGTCGATACCCTCCAACAGCGGGTTGAGGTGGTACTCCGTCTCGGCGTCTGCGGGCTGGTGGTGGTCGGCGATGACCGGCGTAAAATCGCCCGCGGCCTCGTGTTCGGCGATGATGTCGAGTTGGCCGCTGCCGAAGTCGGTGAACAACACGGTGTCGTACCCGTGTTCGGCGATGCCGGCTATCGACTCGGCGTCGAGTTGCTTTTCGAACACCGTCTCGAAGGGAAGCGACGCGCGTTCCAGCGCCGTCGACGCGACGCCGGCGCTGGTCAGTCCGTCGGCGTCGATGTGGGAGGCCAACAGCACGCGGTCGGCGGCGAGCAGGCGTTCGGCACACGCCGCGGCGGTGGTCGCTAACTCCGGGACGGGTGCGTCGGCAGCCATCTACGGGTTCGTACTGCGCTCTCGGGTTTAAACCTCCGGACCGACCCGTGTGAGGACCGCCTCTGCCAGCGCCTCGAATTCTGCGACGGTCGGGACCACATCGACGGTGATACCCGCGTTCTCGGCCGTTTCGCGGGTCGGTTCGCCGATGGCGCCGACGACGGCGTCGTTCAATCTTTCGATGGCGTCGGCTCGGACGCCCCGTTCGGCGGCGGCCTCGAGGAAGTGCTCTACCGTGAGCGAGGAGGTGAAACAGGCGCCGTCGAGTCGGCCCTCCGCTGCAGCGACCGCCGATTCACCGGCTTCCGGTGGCCGACGGAGACGGTACAACACCGTCTCGTGGACGTACGCGCCCGCGGCTTCGAGGCCGTCGGTGAGCACCGGCGACCCGTGGTCCGAGCGGGCGACCTCGATTCGGGCGCCGGGGGCGTCGGTTCGGAGTTCCTCGACGAGTCCCGACGAGGAGTACTGTTCGGGAATACGGTCGACGCTGTATCCTGCCCGTTCCAGCGCCTCGGCGGTCGCGGAGCCGATGGCGACGACTTCGCCGGCCGGCTCCCACTCGGCGTCGGCGGTCAGTTCGACGCCGGTCTTGCTCGTCAGCACGGTAAACGCCGCATCGTCCCGCGGCGTCTCGCCGGTCGGTTCGACAGTCAACATCGGGTCCGAAAGCGGCTCACCGCCGAGCGAGCGGACGATTTCGGCCGCTTCGGCCGCTCGCTCGTCGTCAGGTCGGAAGAACGCGACCGTCTCAGACATCGCTCACTCGGCCTCCTGTCGTCCTGTCAGTTCGCATTTGATATCGTATCATGTGATTTATTGAGTGTTCTCTCCCGAGTCGGGTTCGTTCTCCAGAAACGCCAGTACACGCTCTCTCGTCGCCGCGACGCCGCCGATGACGGTAATTGCCGGTGGTTCGATGTCGGCGTCGTCTCGAACGTCGACGATAGTCTCCAGCGTGCCGACGGCGACCCGTTGGTCGGGCCAAGTCGCCCGTTCGACCAGTGCAACCGGTGTTTCCGGGTCCATACCGGCCGCCAGAAGTTCGTCGGTGTACAGCGGGAGTTTCCCGACGCCCATCAAAACGACGAGCGTTCCGCCAGTCTCCGCCAGCGCTGCCCAGTCGATAGCTGATTCCTCTTTCGTCGGGTCCTCGTGGCCGGTGACGAACGACACAGAAGAGGTGTGTTCGCGGTGGGTCACGGGGATGCCGGCGACGCCGGCCCCGGCGATGGCGCTCGTCACGCCGGGAACGTACTCGAAGGGAATCTCGTTTTCGGCCAGATGTTCGGCTTCCTCGCCGCCGCGGCCGAAGACGAAGGGGTCGCCGCCCTTGAGTCGGACGACGGTCTTTCCCTCCTCGGCGAGTTCGACCAATCGCTTGTTCGTGTACTCCTGGGGCGTCCACTCGCCGCCGGCGCGTTTTCCCACGTCCTCGCGCTTCTCCGCCGGAATCGACGACAGTATCTCGGGGCCGGGGAGTTTGTCGTGAAGCACCACGTCGGCCTCGTCGATGAGCCGTCGGGCTTTCACCGTCAGGAGTTCGGGGTCGCCGGGGCCGCTGCCGACGAGGTACACTTTCCCGGTCACGTCTCCCTCCGGGCGCGTTCGATGAGTTCGGCCGCACCTTCCTCGGCTAACCCCTCGGCGAACTCCCGGGCGGCTTCGGGGTGGGTTTCGACCGGCAAATCGCGCGTGGCCGATATTTCCTCGGTGCCGTCCTGTGAGAGCACCCGGACCTTCGCGTGGACGTACTCCCCTTGGATGACCGCGTGAATGCCGACCGGAGCGACACAGCCGCCGCCCAGTGTCCCCAAAATCGTTCGCTCGACGGTGGTTTCGACACGTGTCCGCGGGTGGTCGAGCTCGTGATTAATCGTCTGTGCAATCTCGCCGTCGCGGGCGGTGACCGCGAGGGCACCCTGTCCCGGTGCCGGAACGAAGGATGCTCCGAGGCGTTCGTGGTCGACGGAATCGAGCAAGTCGCTGCGTTCGAGGCCGGCTTCCGCGAGGACGATGGCGTCGAATCGCGTCTCGACCTCTCGGCCGAGCGCCTGCCGTTCGAACTCCGTGAGGTCGTCGAACCACTCCTCGGCGGTGCGGTCGTAGGAGGTGTCCGACTCCTCGGTATCGGCGTCCATCCGCCGTTCGTGTTCGGTCTGCAATTCCGGTGCGAGTAACTTCTGAACCCGGGTGTCGACGTTACCGCGAAGCGGCTGTACGTCGAGGTCCGGACGCTCGGCCAACAGTTGGGCTTTCCGCCGCAGACTCGACGTGCCGACCGTCGAGCCGCTCGGCAGGTCCTTGAGGGTCGCCCCGTCGGACGTCAACAGGAGGTCGACGGGCGAGGCTCGCTCGGGAACGCCCGCGACGACCAACTCCTCGGGGAACTCGGTCGGCATGTCCTTCATCGAGTGTACCGCGGCGTCTACGGTACCGTCGATGACCTTCTCATCGAGGCTGCGGACGAACGCACCCGTCTTGCCGAGTCGGTGAATCAGCTCATCGCGCAGTTCGTCACCCGTCGTGGATACCTCGACCAACTCCACGTCGCGTCTGCGGTTCTGCAGGCGCTGGGCCACTGCCTGGGCCTGTCGCAACGCGAGGTCCGACCCCCGTGTCGCCAGCCGAATCGTCTCAGTCATACCCGAACCTCCGTCGCGGCGGTTGAAACGCCCTTCGGCTTCTCCGGACGTGATTTCGTGTGCCGGGACGGCCGCCGATTTCTCGACGATAAACCGCTGCTCGATATACGAAATCGGGTGTGCGGTCGACGGACACGTCACTCACTGGTTCGACAGTCGATGTGGACCTCTCATGAGCAACGACCGACGGCGCAGCCGCTGTGGCGGGGCTATGACGACAAAAAGACCGTTCAGGCCGGTTCTTCGAGTCCGGCGCGCTCGCGGATGATGTCCTCCAGTTCCTCGGGGTCGTCGATGCGCTCGATTTCCTCCCGTTCGATGAGCGCGGTTCCCTCGACGGACTCCTGTCGGGCACGGTCGACGACGTACACCGACCGGGTTCGGGTGACTTCCCCGACCGACGACATGATTCGGGCGCGCTTCTCGGCGGTGCGGTTGAAATCCGAGTGACCGGTGAGCATCTTTCGCTCGCGGGCCTCGTCCTCGCTGACGGCTTTGAACGGCGCCCGCATCGTCGGGTGGACATCGAACCCGACGCGGGTAAGGACGGTGATGAGGTGTGCGTCGTCGGGGTCGGCCTCGGGTTCGCCGGGGTCGTCCATCTCGTCGCGGACCTCCTCGGCGCCTTCGAGTACCTCGACGGGGTTGGCAAGCGGGCGGTCGAAAATCTCCTCCAGTTCCGCCGCGACTTCGACGCTCGCGCTCATACCGTCCTCGTACTTCGAGACAGTGCGGCGGGAGACGCCGAGTTCGTTCGCGAGTTTGCCGAGCGACATCTCCTCCTCGGAGCGGACCTCCGAGAGCAACTCGCCGTCGATGTTGACGTACAGGCCGCCGGGTGCGGCGTAGATGAGCGGTGGCACCTCCTCGATGAACAAATCCATCGCGGTGTCCGGCGAGAACACCGGGACGCCGTGGCGGAAGTAGATGACGCCGGGTTTGAGTTCCTCGTTTCGGGTTCGCAACCCGATGACCAGCGGTGTCGCGTCGAGGTACTCGCCGAGGCGGCGCATCTCCGCGCCGGTGTAGCCGTCGAAGGCGTCGATGTTGGCGAGCAGTTTCAACAGCAATACGTCGTCGCCGCGCCGTGCGGCGATGTCGAAGCTCTTGGGACGGATTGCACACCGGTCGCTCACCGTGAAGCCTGCGTCCTCGAGCATCGCGGTGATGTTACCAACCAGTGCGGACCGTGACATAGTGGTACATAAGCCATTCGCCAGTTAAATCGTTTTCCCCAGCGATACCGCCGCTATCTGGCGGTTGGGACAGCCAGTAACACGGCGTCGGAACGCCGACCGAAACCCCGTTAGGCGGTGGTGTCCTACCCCGGGGCGTGACAGTCATCGGGTTGGACGACACCGACTCCCGCGAGCGCGGGATGTGTACGACCTACGCCGCCGACACGGTCGCTCGGCGACTGACCGACGCCGGGGCGGCGGTCGAGCGAGTCTTACTCGTTCGGTGTAACCCGGCGGTCGAACACAAAACGCGCGGGAACGCGGCGCTCGCCGTCCACACCGACGCGTCGGTCGACACTGCCCTCGAGGTGGCGGCAAGCGTCGTCGACGGCGCGGCCGAAACCGGCGACGACCGAACCAACCCCGGCGTCGTCGTTGCGGCGGGGGCGCCCGAAGCAGTTCCCGAATCGGTCGCGGCCTTCGCTCGGGCGGCCGTTCGGGACCACCACGACCGCGCGGACGCAGTAAACCTCGCCGAGGAGGCGGGTTTCCGGGTTCGTCGCTGGAAGAACGGCCGCGGCGTCATCGGCGCGCTTGCGGCCGTCGGCGCGTGGCGTGCCTTCGAGGAGTGGACCTACGAACACATCACCTACCGCGAGCGCCGGCGGTGGGGGACCGACCGCGATGTCGACGCCGAGTCCGTCTTCGAGGCCGCAGACGAGTACTACCCAACGGTGTGGGACACTGTCGACCGGGAAAGCGGCGAGGTCGTCTGTGTCCCCCGGACGCCGGGGCCGGTTCTGTACGGCATCCGAGGTGACGATGCGGCGGCCTGCCGTGCGGTCGCCGACCGAATCCGGAGTGAATCGGTCGACCGCGAACGGACGTTCGTGACGAATCAGGGGACCGACGGCCACCTCCGAGAGGGGGCCGTTTCGACTGCACGCGAGGGTCGTTCCTATCGACTCGACGCGACGGTCCGGACAGCTCCCGAGACGCGGCGGGGCGGCCACGTCTTCTTTCGGGTCGGTGACGGCGAGGCGGAACTCCGCTGTGCGGCCTTCGAACCGACCAAGCGGTTCCGCGAGCACGTCCGGGCGCTCCGTCCCGGCGACGAGCTCACCGTCTGTGGGGAACTGAAAGACGGGACCCTGAAACTGGAGAAGTTCGCGGTTCGGGACCTCGACCGCACGGAACTCGTGACGCCGACGTGTTCGTCGTGTGACCGGTCGATGGAGTCCGCGGGCCGGGGACAAGGGTATCGGTGTCGGGACTGCGGGACGGTCGCCGATGGGAAGGTCGAGCGCCAACTCGACCGCGAACTATCTGTCGGGTGGTACGAGGTCCCGCCGCGAGCACGACGACACATCGCCAAACCTCTCGTTCGAGGTGGGTTTGACGCGCCGACGCATCCGGAATCGTAGTGTGTCTCGTGTGAACGTTCCTCACTATTTATTAGCACACGCCGACATGTCCCGGCATGGCGAGTCGTTCAGCGGGCCGGCGTCGAACCGTTTGTGAAACGTGTGAGTTGCCGTTCTACGCTGATTCGGGGGCCTGTCCGTACTGCGGCACCGAAGAGTCGGCCGCCGATACCGACGCCGACGCTGGTGGCTTCGTCTTCGAGGTTTCGGAGACGACCCAACGAACGCGGACGACCTGTCCGGCGTGTGGACTCCCCCACTACGACGATGTCGAGGCGTGTCCCTACTGCGAACGCGCTGGCGGGACTTCCGTCGAGGCCGATAGTCCCGACGGACCGACCGAATCGGAACCGAGCGCCGACGAACGAAGCGGCCTCTTCGGCCGCATCAAGCGCACGCTCGGGTTCTAACTACCCCTTCAGGCCGCTGCCCGAGAGTGGAACGACCACGTCGTCGTCCGACTCGATGACGCCCCGATTTCGGTACACCTCCACTGCGGCAGGTGCGACCGCACACGTCGGTTCTGTGTAGAATCCGGCCGAGTGGAGGCGCTTCAGTTCCGAGGCGACGGCCTCCTTCGACAGCGCAATCGCGTCGCCGTCGGTCGCCTCGATGGCATCGAGGATGGAATCCTTCTGAACCGGCTGTCGAATCTGAATCCCGTCGGCGACGGTGTTGTTCCCGACCACAGCGCTTTCTCCGTGGAGTTCGGCGGCGATGGGAGCGTATCCGGCGGCTTGTGCGCCGAGGAGTTTCGGCACCCGGTCGGTCCACCCGGCCTCTCTGAGCGCCCGGAAGCCGCGGTAGGCGCCGAGGAACATCGTGCCGTGACCGAGCGGCATCACGACGGTGTCGGGAACCGACCAATCGCGATGGTGGGCGATTTCGTAGGCCATCGTCGCCGTGCCGGCGAAGAAGGCCGGGTTCCACGCGTGGCTGGCGTACCACGCCTCGCCGTCGGTGACGGCGTCGATGCAGGCGTCGGTCACGTCCTCGCGGCTCCCCTCGACGCGAACCACGTCGGCGCCGGCGCGGCGAATCGCTTTCACCTTCGACTCCTTGACGCCCGCGGGCACGTAGATTTCGGCGTCGATGCCGGCGCGGGCGGCGTAGGTGGCGATGGCCGCACCGGCGTTGCCCGAGGAGTCCTCGACGATTCGGTCGGCGCCGACCTCCTTTGCGCGCGTGAGCGTCGCCGTCGCCCCGCGGTCCTTGAACGATCCGGTGGGGAAGACGTACTCCAGTTTGAACGTCGCGTCCCACTCCGGGGCGTCGACCATCGGGGTGTACCCCTCACCCAACGTCACGCGGTCGGTCGGGTCGGCGCCCACCGGCAGGAAGTCCTCGAAGGCCCACAGCCCATCCCGTGGGTCGATGGCGGCGTCTTCGGGCGTTCCGGTCGGCGGCAGCGGCTGGTCGGCGAACTCCAGCGGCGCCCCACACCGACAGCGCCAGCGGTCGGCGTAGTTCTCGCCACACGCTGGACAGCGAAGGTTCATATCGGACGGTCGGCCGCGGTCGCCGTGTCGGTTTCGGTGGGAGTGGGCAGAAGAGCAGCGCAAACGGCGTCCCACCCGGACTCAGAACTGGTCGATGTCGGTACCGACCGAGCAGACGTACTCGCCGGTGGCGACCTGCGGGAGTCGCCGTCGCCGCCAGAAGATACCCTCCGAATCGGCGGTCACCTCGGCTTTGACGGTTCCGAAGGGGTCGGTAACCTCGAACAGCGTGTCGCCGCGGGAGACCTCGTCGCCGAGGTCGACGGCGAACTTCGTGAGGCCGCCGGCGGGGGAGCCGTACTGTTCGAAGCCGGTGGCCCGCGTCTGCGGTCGTGATTCGACACTTCCATCGAGGAAGCCGTAGTGATGCAGGACGTTGAAGACGCCCTTGACGCCCTTCCGAATGGATTCGTCGTCCCAGCCGACCGCGCCGCCGAGTTCGGGGTCTATCGTGGGAATCCCTTCGTCGGGGGCCGCACGCGCCAGCTGTCCGTCGGGACCCTTCTGGTCTAAGATGTAGCCGCAGTCGAACACCTTCGCGAGTTCGAGACAGTCCCGGTGCAGGCGGTGACGGGAGCCACAGCGGACGCGCGTCTCGTTGAGCATCCGGGAGGTCGACCCCTGATGGAGGTCGAGGATGAGGTCGGCGTCGCTCGCGGCCTCGAAGGTCGCCGCGGCGATTCGCTCCGAGGAGGTGCCGGTGGCGTCGCCGGGGTAGGTGCGGTTGAGTTTCGTGTCGTCGATGGGATTGCGGTGTTCGGCGACTTGAAATCCGTAGTGGTTGACGATGCCGACGATACGTATCTCGCCGGCGATGTCGGCCGGGTCGAGTTGTGGAACGAGTCGCTGCAGGACGCCAAGCCCGTTGAGTTCGTCGCCGTCGGAGACGGCCTGCACGTAGAGCGTCTTCCCGTCGCGAGCGCCGTTTACGACCGCGACCGGGAGGCCCACCTCGGAGCCGTCACGCGCCTCGCCGACCGACAGCCGCCCCGTATCCATCTCTCCGGGAGCGGCGTTCGCCGTACCGAGGGTAGTCATTATTATCACTCCTCACCCGTTCGTTCTTAGGCTTACTGATACCCGCCGGGTTTTCCGTCTATCCGAAAAGTCGCCACGCCGAACCTGTACGGCTTATGTGGCTCCCCACGCTAGTTCGGGTGTGTCCGCCGACTCCGCCGACCGACCCGACCGTCCCGGCGTCGCCGCCCTCGTCGCCGAACTGGAGGTCCGTCGTCACGTCCGCACCGCCGCCGTCGCCGGCATCGGCTTTGCGGCCCTCGTGTTTTTGCTGTTCGCCTACCTCCCCGGCACCGACGAGTCGCTGCTGTACTGGGCGTCGCTTTCGTTCGTGCTCGCCTTCGCGGTCGTCTGTCTCGTCGCCGTCGTCCTCGTCGGCCGGGCGGCCTACCGGCGGACGCTCTCGGTCAACGGCATCGAACCGGGCGGCCGCTCGCCGACGACGGTTGCGGCCCTCCTCGGGTTGCTCGGGTGGGTCGTCGTCCCCGTCGTCGCGACGCTGGCCGTCAACGTTCCGAGCGACGCCTTCCGACTCACCGTCGCGTTGCTGACTGGCGGGTTCGTCGTCCTGTTCGTCGGCGGTCTCGGAATAAAACTCGTCGCGGCGCTGTCGCTGGACCACGCGTGGCGGCCGCTCGATGCGGCCATCGGTGCGGCCGCCTACACCGCCGTCGTCGCCCTCCCGGCGGTCGGCTGTCCCGCCGGCGGGGCGTGTCTCGGCACGCCCGACCGACTCGTCGCGGCGACCGTCGCTCTCGATTCGAGTCTCGTCGCGCCGGCGTACGCGGGCGTGGTCGTGGTCGGTGGGCTACTGGTCGGCGTCGCCCTCGGGATTCGAGGCGCCGCGCCGTCACACGGCTTCTTCGCTGGCGTCACCGCAGCGATGAGTACGCTCGTCGTCGCTGCGGCAACCGGCGAGCCATCGGCGGTACGTTCGACTGCGCTGTACCTGCCCGTCATACTCGGAGCGGTCGGCGCAGTCGGCGGTGCCGTCGCCACCGTCGGGCGTAGAAAGATGGCCGAAGAAAGCGGCGGGTTTCCGGACGAATAAGCACTCACACGCCTGCCGTGAACGGTAACCCTTTTCTCCCGGGCATGGAAACCGGTAGCGTATGACCGAGGAGCTCAAGAAAGGGCTGGAGGGTGTCCTGGTCGCCGAATCGTCGTTGAGTTACATCGACGGCGACGAGGGCAAACTCGTCTATCGTGGCTACACAATCGACGACCTCGCCGAGAATGCGAGCTTCGAGGAGGTCGTCTACATGCTGTGGCACGGCGAACTGCCGAACCGCGATGAACTCTCGGAGTTCAAGGCGGCGATGGCCGAGGAGCGCCACATCGACGACGGCGTCCAGCGGCTCGTTCGCGACCTCGCCGAAGCCGACGAGGAACCGATGGCCGCACTCCGCACTATCGTCTCGGAGCTGTCGGCGTACGACCCCGACGCCGACGCCGACCCGACCGACGAGGCCGCGAACCTCCGGAAGGGCCGCCGCATCACCGCCAAGATTCCGACCGCGCTGGCGGCGTTCGCCCGCATCCGTGACGGCGACGACCCCGTCGACCCACGGGAAGACCTAGACCACGCGGCGAACTTCCTCTACATGCTCAACGGGGAGGAACCCGACGACGTGCTCGCCGACACCTTCGATATGGCGCTGGTGCTGCACGCCGACCACGGCCTGAACGCCTCGACGTTCTCGGCGACGGTGACGGCGTCGACGCTCGCCGACCTCCACTCGGCAATTACCTCCGCGGTCGGCACCCTCTCGGGGAGCCTCCACGGTGGCGCCAATCAGGACGTCATGGAGATGCTCAAGGAGGTCGACGCCTCCGGCAAGGACCCCCTCCAGTGGGTCCAAGACGCAATCGAGGAGGGTCGACGCGTTCCCGGGTTCGGCCACCGCGTCTACAACGTCAAGGACCCCCGTGCGAAGATTCTCTCGAAGAAGTCCAAGGCGCTCGGCGAGGCCGGCGACATGAAGTGGTACGACTACTCCGTCGCCGTCGAGGACTTCCTCACCGACGAGAAGGGGCTGGCCCCGAACGTCGACTTCTACTCCGCCTCGACGTACTACCAGATGGGTATCCCGGTCGACATCTACACGCCAATCTTCGCGATGAGCCGCGTCGGCGGCTGGATTGCCCACGTCCTCGAACAGTACGAGGACAACCGCCTCATCCGACCGCGCGCCCGCTACGTCGGCCCCGACGACCGCTCGGTGCCGTCGCTCGAGGAGCGATAGCGGCCGAACCAACTCCCGTTTTCACGCCCCTTCAGCCTCGCGCCCGCGTCTCCGATTCCTGGTTTGGCCGACACTCACAGCACGCCGAGTCGAACCCCGAGAAACAGGAACAGCCCGGCAAGCCACGACTGGAACAACAGCGTCCCGAGTGCCGACAGCGCGATGAACCGCCGGTCACCCATATCCGCGACGCCGGCCGGCACCGTCAACATCCCCCGCGTAAACAACAGCGCGTTGGAAATCGGGACCGCCAGCGGCCCCCAGCGGTCGAACCAGCCGTCGAAGCGGGCCAGCGACGACTCGCTGATACGGAACCACGACTGTTCGAGCAGGTACTCCCGGCCGGCGCGTTTGGCGACGGTGAACAGGACGAACTGACCGATGGTCGCGCCGACGACGGCGACGCCGATGACCGTCGCGATGCCGAGGTAGTCGTCGGCACCGGCCGTCAGAAGCGCGATACCGGCGGGGACAAGTGCCTCGCTCGGCGCGAAGTACAGAAGCATCGCACCCTCCAACACGAGAATGAAAAACAGCGCCGCCAGGCCGTAGTTTTCGAGCAGTCGGGCGGCGACTTCCGGGTCCGCGAAGACCAGCAGGTAGACACCGGCAGCCGCACAGACGAGCGTCAAGCCGCCGGCGAGGTGGACGGCGTAACGTTCGAGAAAGCTTCGAACGCGGTCGACAGCGGTTGGTCTGCCGAGCGACATGTTCCTTCGTCGGTACAGGCGATATATAGGCGTTGTGTCGTCGCTTCGGGAGCGACGGGCCTTTGATGGCCCGGTTCGGAACGTCGGGTATGAACCTCACGGACCGGCCGAGACGGCTCCGAACCGACGGCATCCGCCCGCTCGTCGGCGAGACGGACGTACGGCCGACGGACCTCATCGCCCCGGTGTTCGTCGACGCGACGACCGACGAGCGCGTCGAAATCGAGTCGATGCCCGGCCACGAACGGGTACCCGTCTCCGAGAGCGTCGCTCGCGTCCGGGAGATACAGGAGACGGGCGTCGATGCGGTGATGGTGTTCGGCATCCCCGAATCGAAGGACAGCGAGGGCTCGCGAGCGTGGGCCGACGACGGCGTCGTCCAGCGAGCAGTCGAACGAATCACAGACCGGACGGACTGCTACGTCATCACCGACGTGTGTCTGTGTGAGTACACCGACCACGGCCACTGCGGCATCCTCGAAGACGGGGCGGCCGAGGAGCCGTGTTTGACGGTCGAAAACGACGAGACCCTGGAGTTACTCCAACGCATCGCCGTCTCGCATGCGGACGCGGGCGCGGACATGGTCGCGCCATCGGGGATGATAGACGGGATGGTCGGTGCCATTCGTGAGGCCCTCGACGTGGCGGGCCACGAGAACCTGCCGGTGATGAGCTACGCCGCGAAGTACGAGTCGGCGTTCTACGGCCCGTTCCGGGACGCCGCCGACGGCGCCCCTGCCTTCGGCGACCGCAGACACTACCAGATGGACCCGGCGAACGCCCGCGAGGCGATGCGGGAGGTCCGACTCGACGTCGAACAGGGCGCCGACGTGTTGATGGTCAAGCCGGCGCTGCCGTATCTCGACATCGTCGCCGACATCCGCCGGGAGTTCGACCACCCGGTGGCGGCGTACAACGTCTCCGGGGAGTACGCGATGTTGCACGCCGCAAGCGAGAAGGGGTGGCTCTCTCTGGAGGAAGTCGCCTACGAATCACTGCTGTCGATAAAGCGGGCCGGAGCGGACCTCATCCTGACGTACTTCGCCGAGGATATCGCCGAGCGCCTCTGAAACGCCCCGAGGCCTTTTGTTGTCCGACTACTGTACGGCCCATGGACGCACGTGAGGAGTCGTCCGAGTCGTCGGACGGTCGGTCGCTGGGGTGGGGATGGGCCGGGAGTCTCCTCGTGGTCGCTCTCGCTGCGGTCGTTCTCGTTGCGGCTGCGCTCCGAACGCCGGGCGGTCCCGCTTGTGAGGCGTACACCGCTTCGGGGCGGGCGCTGCTGTGTCCGTGGTATCGGGCGTACCTTCGGGAGGCGGCGCTGCTCTTTGCGGCCGTCGGGGTGGCAGCTATTCCGCTGGGATTAGCCGTCGGCTTCACCCGGGTGCTACTGGGCTCCTCGTAACGCCCGTTCGGCCGGCGCGCGCTCCCGCGAGAAGAGTGAAATACGGCCAATTGGCAAGTGTTGCGATTGACGTTCGTCCAGAAAATGAGAATATTCTTCCCTGAACTCTTGACGCGAGACGACCTTATACAGATATTATCCTACCCCATTGCTGACGACCGTCCACTAAGGTCATACAGAACTTTCCAATTTCAACTGCAGGATTTATGTAGGGCTGTTCCATGAGGTTCTCCCGTGAGTTGGAAGACAAACATGGTGCAAATCAGAGAAAACATGGACGAACTTTCACAGAACTACGGAAGTAGTACGGAGGTCAAAGCATGCTAGACGGATTCGCGATGCAGCTCGACCCGGCTGGCGTCGCTGGTGCGCTCAACTACACCTGGATACTGGTGGTGACGTTCCTCATCTTCTTCATGCACGCGGGCTTCGCGATGCTGGAGGCCGGACAGGTACGTTCGAAGAACGTCGCCAACCAGCTGACGAAGAACATGCTCACCTGGAGTGTCGGCGTCGTCGTGTTCTTCCTCGTCGGTGCGGGCGTGAGTAGTCTCGTCGGTGGCGGCGGGTTCAGCTGGGTCGCCGGCAACGACCCCGCCTCGTGGGCCGACGGCTGGCTCTACGGTGCGGTGTTCGCGATGACCGCGGCGACCATCGTCTCCGGGGCCGTCGCTGGCCGCGCGAAACTCCGTGCGTACGTCGGCTACACGATTCTGCTGGCGGCGGTCATCTACCCCGTCGTCACCGGTATCACCTGGAGCGGTGCCTACGTTAGCCAGTACCTCGGTACCGGCTTCCAGGACTTCGCCGGTGGGATGATTGTCCACGGCATGGGCGGCATCGCCGGGCTCACGGCTGCCTGGGTGCTCGGCCCGCGCATGGACCGCTACAACGAGGACGGTAGCGTCAACGTCATCCCGGGTCACTCGATGACCTTCGCGGTGCTCGGGACGCTGCTCCTGTGTTTCGGCTGGTACGGCTTCAACGTCGGCACGGCGTCCATCTTCGTCGAAAACGCCGCCGGTGAGATGGTGTTCAACGGCGACGTGCTCGGTCGCGTCGCGCTGACGACGACGCTCGCGATGGCGATGGGTGCGGTCGGTGCGGGTTCGGTCTCGGTGCTGAAGACCGGGAAAGTCGACACGCTGTACGTCGCAAACGGCCTGCTGGCCGGTCTCGTCGGCATCACCGCGATTCCGAACGTCGCCGCGTGGTGGGGCGCGCTGGTCGTCGGTCTGCTGGCCGGTGCCCAGCTCCCCATCGTCTTCGAGTTCGTCGAACGCACGCTCAAAATCGACGACGTGTGTGCGGTCTTCCCCGTCCACGGCTCCGCGGGCGTCCTCGGGACGCTGTTGTTCCCGTTCGTCGCCGCCCCGGGCGTCGTTGACAGCATCGCACAGGCGTTCCTCGCACAGCTCGTCGGCGTCGTCGCCATCACGGTGTGGACGGTCGCCGCGACCGCCATCGTCTTCGGCGCGTTCAAGGCACTCGGACAGGCCCGGGTCACTCCCGACCACGAGCGCGAAGGGCTCGACGTCGCCGAACACGGCGTCGACACCTACCCCGAGTTCGGTGGTCGTGACTCGCTGGCCACCGACGGCGGAATGGTCGAGAAGGACGGCATCGTTCGCCCCGACGGCGGCGTCGCCAACGACGGCGGCATCAGGATGGTCATGGGCTTCATCCGCCCCGACAAGCTCTCGGATGTCAAGCAGGGTCTCGCCGAAATCGGCGCGCCCTCGCTGACGGTCACGAACGTCTCCGGCCGCGGCTCCCAGCCCGCAAAGAAGGGCCAGTGGCGCGGTGAGGAGTACAGCGTCGACCTCCACCAGAAGGTGAAAATCGAGTGCGTCGTCGCGGATATCCCTGCCGAGGATGTTGCCGAGGCAATCCGTGACTCCGCGAAGACGGGCGAACCGGGCGACGGCAAGGTGTTCATCCTGCCTGTCGAGAACGCCTACCAGATTCGTACCGGTGAGGTCGGAACGAGCGCGGTCTGACGTGACCGAGTCGCTCGACAGGCAGATTGTCGCCGCCCTCTTTCGGGACGGCCGCGCCGACGTGCCGTCGGTCGCGGAAGCCACCGACGCGGTCGCGACGACGGTGCAGAAACGCCTTCGGGCGCTCGAAGACGACGGCGTCATCGCGGGCTACACCGCCCGCGTCGACTACGACCGCCTCGGCTACGAGACGGCCATCGTCCGACTGGCGGTCGACCTCGATGCGATAGACGACGTGACGGCACGGCTCCGGGAACGCCCCGAGTTCGTCACCGTCTATCAGATGAGCGGTCCCTACACAGTCTTCGCCGTCGGGAAGTTCGAAGACGACGCGGCGCTGGCCGCCCAACTGCACGACCTGCACGACGACCCCGACGTTCGGACCGTCGACACCTGCTCGGTCCGGTCGGTCGTCCGCGAGGGTGACCCGCCCGCCTTGGAGGACTGAGCGCCGTCGGGGCGACCGCGTTTCGGTTTCACGCGACGCTTTTTTCCAGCCGCTAATTCCAGTAGCCCGAGTCGTTCGGGTGCGACACCGGTCTCTATCGTCGATTCGTCGATAGCGTCCCGTTCGCCGTCTGGGAACTCACAGCAAAAAAGACGTCCGACCGTCAGTCGTCGCCGTCGAACAGTTCGGGTGCGGCGTCGAACGACGCTGCGGTCCCCCGCGGTTCGTGGTCGTCTCGTTCACGGCGCGCTCTCTCAGTCATCGGAGGCCGCCTCCGCAGTCGGTGTCGGCGCCTCTTCCTCGTCGCCGAAGGGGTACCACGACTGCTTGGCGTCGTACAGACAGGGGTCGACGTAGTCGGTCTCCTCGCCCTCACAGAACTCCACGATGGGTTCGGTGCCCATTCGATCGACCCACTGGCGGAACGACTCGCCCTCTTCGCGGTGGGCGGCGAATGCCTCGACGAGGCTCTTGATTGCGCCCGGCATCTCGTCGGCGGGAACGCGTTGGTTGACCCACTCGACGAAGGTCGGTTCCTCGCCGATGCCGCCGCCGACGCCGATGTCGACGGCTTCGACCATCTCGCCGTCCTTGCGGGCGCGCATGCCCTGCAGGCCGATGTCGGCGGTCATCGCCTGCCCACAGTCGGCCGTACAGCCCGAGAAGTGCATGTGGATGTGCTCGACGTCGTCGGGTAATTCGACGTTGTCACGCAGCCACCGCAGGGTTCGGGCCATCCGCGCTTTCGTCTCGGTCAGCGCAAGCGAACAGAACTCGGTTCCGGTACAGGCGATGGCGCCGCGCTGGAAGGGGTTCGGTTCGGGTGCGTGTTTGCCGAGTAGCGGCTCCTCCAACAGGGCATGGAGTTTTCCCTCGGGCACGTCGACGATGAGTGGGTTCTGTCGACGGGTGAGCCGTATCTCCCCGGAGCCGTACTCGAAGGCGAGGTCCGCCAACTCGATTGCGTCCTGTGCCGACAGCCGCCCGACGGCCACAGAGAGGCCGACGTACTTGTTGCCGTCGGCTTGCTCGCCGACGCCGACGTGGTCGGCACGACCGGCATCGGCCGGCAGGCCGGCGTTGTAGGTGTACTTCTCGCGGAAGTCATCGCCCGCGGACTCCAGCGGGCCGACGCGCTCTTCGAGTCGGTCCCGAATCCAGTCGGTGCCGTGTTCGTCGACGAAGAACCGCGCGCGGTTCTTGTTGCGGTTCTGGCGGTTGCCTTCCTCGAAGTACAACTCGACGAACGCACGGACAACCTCGTAGGCTCCCTCGTCGTCGCTGACGAAGATATCGAGAGCGCGAGCGCGCCGGGGCTGACGGCCACCCAGACCGCCACCGACGCGGACGTTGAAGCCACGTTCGCCGTCTTTCTCGGCCGGTTCCAGCCCGATGTCGTTGATGGAATCCTGGGCACACCCCTCGTGACATCCCGTCGCCGAGATGTTGAACTTCCGGGGCATGTTCGCCAGTTCGTCGTCGCCGCGCAACTCCTCCTGAAAGCGGTCGAGCAGTGGTTGGGTTTCGACGTACTCCTCGCCTTTTCCGGCCAGCGGACAGCCGGTTATGTTCCGCATCGTGTCGCCGCCGGCCGACCGAGACGTGACGCCGACGGATTCGAGTTTCTCCCAGATTTCCGGTACGTCGTCCAGTTTCAGCCAGTGCAGTTGGATGGACTGTCGGGTCGTCAAATCGATGTAGCCGTTGCCGAACTCGGGATTTTCGACCGGCCCGGTGGCGTAGTCGCGGGCGACTTCGGCGATGGCACGGAGTTGCCCGGGTTCGAGGACGCCGTTTGCGTTCGTCAGCCGCATCATGAAGTAGCTCTCCTGGCCGTCGCGTTGGTGGAACAGCCCCCAGAACTTGAACCGGGAGAACCACGCCGCCTTCTCCTCGTCGGGAATCGACTCGAAGCCAGTCGCCGCGAACTCCAGAATCTTCTCGCGAACCTCGTCGCCGTAGCAGTCGCTCTTGTACTCCTCTTTGCTGTGCATGCGTCACTCGCCTCCGTTAGACGATGACCACTCGTCTACCAATACCGGGAATTCCTGTCCGAATATGTCGTTCATTACGTCCGGCCGTACCGTCCTTTCGCCCATAACGATGAGCGTTGACGAGCGTTCAGATAACTAGGGTACAGGAACCCGTTCGTGGCGTATGACAGGGAATATGTAGAATATAATCGTTTCAAACGGCGGCTTCTGTCCGGAGTTATTGAACAGCCGTTCGTCCGCGGAGGGTGTCGTCGGCAGCAGTCACCTCGGTCGGGTCGTTGCAGTTGCGTATCGCGCGGGCGTCGGCGTCGACGGCGGTCACGTCGAGTCGACCGAGGGCGTCGACGAGACGGCGAGACCCACAGGCAAGCGTCGTCTCACAGGCCTGTCGGGCAGCGTCGACGCGGTAGGCTGCTCCCAACGGCTGGGTCGTGTCGTCGGTGTCGACGACGGCGGCCTCGGCGCCGTCCAGCGCCGCCAGCAGACGCTCGGCAGTCCGGCGGTCGAACATCGGCATGTCGCAGGCGACGGCGACGACGCGGTCGGCGGCGCTCACGCGGAGGCCGGTCAGCAGTCCCGCTAAGGGCCCGCGGTCGGGAATCGGGTCGACGGCGAATCGCAGGGACAGTCCGCCGAAGGCCTCGGCCAGCGCCGCCCGCTGGTCGTTCCGACAGTTGACGACCAGTTCCTCGCCGGGTAATCCCTCGGCCGCCCGACGGCACATCGGTTCGCCGCCGACATCGGCCAGCGCCTTGTCACCGGGCGGATACCGCCGCGAGCGGCCGCCGGCGAGCAGGAGCGTCCCGACCTCAATCATCGGCGCTCACCACCGCCCGCTCGATGGCCTCTTCTCGTGTCTCGACCGGAGTGAGACGAACCGCACACTGTTTGAAGTTCGGTTCGCCGGTCGGGTCACGTTCGCGCGTCGTGAGTTCGTTCGTCGCGGGATGGTGAATCGGGAGCCACGCCATCCCTTCGGGGACCGCCTCGTCGCGGGCGACGACTGCGGTGACGACACCGCGGGGTGATTCGATGTCGACCGCTTCGCCGTCGTCGACGGGTGCGCTCTCGGGGTGGGCCCGCACCGTCACCGTCTCGGGGTCGACCGACCGCGAGCGGATACCCGTGTTGTAGCCGTCCTGTTGGCGGGCCGTCGTCAGTGTCAGCGGGTACTCTTCGGAGACGGGTTCGGCGACGCCCTCGAACGTCGCCGTCGAGAACCGCGCCTTCCGGGAGGGTGTCGGAAACGACCACTCGCCGGCGAGGCTCCGGGCCTGGGGGTCGTAGTAGCGATACCCCCCGCGCGATGTCGCGTTCGGCGCCGGCCACCGAACCGCATGCTCGGCGTCGAGCCGTTCGTAACTGATGCCCGAGCAGTCCGCGAGCGTCCCACGCGTGAGCGCGGCGAACTCATCGAAGACGGCCGCCGGGTCGCTCGACGGGAAGAGCCCGTCTTCGAGCGCGTTGCCGATGGTCGCGATGATATCGAGGTCCGTCCGAACGCCCGATGGCGGGTCGGTAACCTGGCGGACCCGCGAGACGGTCCGCTCCATGTTCGTCGTCGTTCCCTCGCTTTCGCCCCACGTCGCGGCGGGAAACACCACGTCGGCGAGTTCGGTCGTCTCGGTGTGGAAGGCGTCCTGTACGACGAGGAACGCGTCTTCGAGGGCTTCGCGGGCGGCCGTCGCGTCGGGCATCCCGGCGGCGGGGTTCGTGGCGACGGCGTAGATGGCTTCGACGTCCTCGCCGACGGCCTCCAAGGTTCCGACGGGGCCGGGGCCGGGGTCGTCGGGCAGGCGTTCGGGTGGCACCTCCCATGCGCTCGCCACGTCCCGTCGGGCGGCAGGGTCGTCGAAGTCGCGATGGCCGGGCCAGGTCCCCTTCGAGGAACAGATGCGGGTTCCCATCGAGTTGGCCTGTCCGGTCAGCGAGAAGGGGCCCGTCCCCGGACCCATGTTGCCGGAGGCGAGACACAAATCGATGAGCGCCGCGGCCGTGTCGGTGCCCTGGACGTGTTGGTTGATGCCCATCCCCCAGTACAGAAGCGTCGGATCCGCGAGAGCCTCACAGAGGTGGTCGACGGTTTCGGGGTCGACGCCCGCCGTCTCGGCGGCGTCTTCGGCTTCGGGTAGCGTCTCGCGGAGTTTCTCGAACCCTTCGGTGTGTTCGGCGACGAACTCGCGGTCGATGTCGCCGCGGTCGAGGAGTCGCGCGAGGACGGCCCGGGCCAACGCGAGGTCCGTTCCCGGGTCGGGTGCGACGTGGGTGTCCGCGGCCTCGGCCGTCTTCGTCTCGACGGGGTCGACGACGAGTAGTTCGCCGTCGTCGTCGCCGGCCGAGGCGTGTATCCACCGGAACATGACGGGATGGGCGACGGCGGGGTTGGCGCCCCACACGAGGTGCGTGTCGGCCTCGGGGATGTCGTCGTACGTCGGCGGGGGCGCGTCGCTGCCGAAGGCGTCGTAGTAGGCGGCGACGGCGCTGGCCATACACAGCGTGGTGTTGGCGTCGTAATACCGCGTGCCGACGGCGCCGCGGGCGAACTTCCCGAGGGCGTAGGCGGCTTCGTTGGTCTGTTGGCCGCTGCCGAGGACGGCGAGGCTGTCGGGGTCGTTCTCGACGCGCTCGCGGAACCCGGTGATTGCCTCCCCCAACGCCACGTCCCACGTCGTCGGCACGAGGTCGCCGTTCCGGCGGACCAGCGGCCGGGTGAGCCACTCGCCGTCGGGGTCGGTGCTCTCGGTGATGCCGCGGCCGCAGGCCAACCCCTCGTTCGTGGGGTGGGCGGGGTCGCCGCGTGCCACGTCGACGCCGACGCCGATGTCGGCACCACGGTGGACATGGCCACAACCGACCGCACATCGCATACACGTCGTCGGAACGGGGTCGCTCACGGCAGTCCCCCGTTTCGATGTAGCTTCGTCGACGATTCGACCGAGAGAGATGAACGAACGTCTACCGCAGCGGCCGATTCGAGTCCGAACGGAGTTTCCATCGTCAGTCGATTCGACGAACTATCGTGCAAAAACCGTACGCGTTGACGAACGGCCACTACAAACGATTCAAACTGACTGCGTGGCGGGTTTCTAATGGCGTATTACGTCCTTAATTACGCAACGTCGGATTGAACTGGACGGTCGTCTCACGCACTAAAAAGCGGTTTCGGCCCGGAGGGGCCGACCACGGAAACCGTCGGATGCCAGCCGTTCGGTTCGTTCCTGAGCGATGCACACCGGAGACCACGAGGGTCCCGCGGTGTCTCGACGAACGAATCGGTGTCGTAATATCGCATCGGGAGCGGCAATATCTGAATACTATGGTGGAAATATTGCTTGAATGTCCTCTTATAGACGAATATTTTAGTCGAATGTTGCCTGCCACCGAATCGCTGTCCCTGCGATACCGTTCGACTGCGGACGGTAACGCCTTTCGGGCCGGCAGTCGAATCGGCGCGCATGAACCACGAGACATCGCGGTCGCTGTACGACCGGGCGCTGTCGGTCCTGCCGGGCGGCGTCAACTCTTCGGTGCGCGCCGCGCCACAGCCGTATCCGGTGTTCGCCGACCACGGCGAGGGCGGCCACGTCGCCGACGCCGACGGCAACCGCTACATCGATTGGATTCAGGGTCTCGGACCCCTGCTTCTCGGCCACGACATGCCCGAGTCGGTTCAGGCCGCGGTCCAGTCCCGCGCCGCCGAGGCGCCGATGTACGGCATGCCGACCGAAATCGAGGTCGACCACGCCGAATTCGTCTGCCGACACGTCCCGTCGGTGGAGATGATTCGGTTCGTCAACAGCGGGACGGAGGCGACGGTGTCGGCGGTCCGACTCGCCCGCGGGGTCACCGGCCGCAACAAGGTCGTCGTCATGCAGGGTGGCTACCACGGCGCCCAGGAGTCGACGCTCGTCGAGGGCGACGCCGACCACCCGAAACCCTCCAGTTCCGGCGTCCCGCAGTCGTTCGCCCAACACACCCTCCCGATTCCGTTCAACGACGAGGCCGCCGCCCGCGAGGTGTTCGAGGAACACGGCGACGACATCGCGGCCGTCCTCGTCGAACCGATACAGGCGAACATGGGCATCGCCTTCCCGGAGAGCGGATACCACGAGACGCTGGAGGCGCTGTGTGAGGACTACGGCGCACTGTTCATCTTCGACGAAGTCATCACCGGGTTTCGAATCGGCGGTCTGCAGTGTGCACAGGGCCGCTTCGATGTCGACCCGGACCTCACGACGTTCGGCAAAATCATCGGCGGCGGCTTCCCGGTCGGCGCCATCGGCGGCAAGACGGAGTACATCGAGCAGTTCAGTCCCACCGGCGACGTGTTCCAAGCCGGCACCTTCTCGGGACACCCCGTGACGATGGCGGCCGGACTGGAGACGCTGAAGTTCTGCGCAGAAAACGACGTTCACGACCACGTCAATTCGCTCGGCGAGCAGTTACGCGAGGGGCTGGCCGACATCGTCGCAGACCACGCCCCCGCCTACACCGTCGTCGGCACCGACTCCATCTTCAAGGTCGTCTTCTCGCGGGCCGAAAGCGACCCACAGGGCGACCCCTGTTCGAACGGCTGTCGGCAGGACCCCACCTGCGGTCGCTACGGCGAGTGCCCCAAACGCGGCACCGACGTGGCCGACGCCGAAACCGAACGCTACGCGCGACTGTTCCGCCCCGCGATGGTCGAACAGGGCGTCCTCGTCTCACAGAACCAGTTCGAGGCCAACTTCGTCTCCTACGGCCACACCGAGGAAGACGTCGAGGAGACGCTCGAAGCCTACAAAGAAGCGCTGTAACGCGATTCAGGCGCCGTAGGTTTCTTCGAGATATTGGACGATGTCGTCGGACTCGGCCATCCCGTCGACGCCGTGTTCCTCGTCGACGATGACTGGGACGCCGGTCTGACCGCTCACTTCCTCGACGTCGGTGCGTTCCCCGTGGGCGCGCGGCACCTCGATGCTGTCGTACTCCAGACCGAGTTCGTCCAGTTTGTCGATGACCTTCGCACAGTACGGGCAACCGGGCAGTTCGTACAGCGTAATGTTCGCCATCGGTCTCCCGTAGGTCTCGGAGGATTAAGAGCGCGGCGGTGGTGTGTCCGCCCGGCGTCCACTCGGCCGTCTCGGTCAGTCACCTCGCCGTGACGTGATTGCGGTGGCGAGTCGCTCCCGGCGGGACAGTGCTTCCCCGAGGCCCCACCCGACCGCGAGCAACACGCCGAGCACCGCCGAGAGGAACGCCCACGACCCCATCCAGACGGGCCGGAACCACGGCTCGATGTGCGAGTATCGGGTCGCCAGTCCGTCGAAGGTGCCTTCGACGGGCGTGTAGCTTCCGAAGTCGGCGATGGCATCGGCGACGTGGTACCGTGCTGCGGGGCCGCCGTCGCCGCCACCGGAGACGGTGTAACTGCCGGTCGTGCCGTGGTCGGCCATCGTCGGGCCGTTGCTTCCCTTCTCGCCGCGTTCGGCGTCGTACGGCGCCCACGCCGCGTAGAACTCCCAGACGACCTCGCCCTCTGGCGTTATCTCGACGACACGATGGTTCAGCGTGTCGGTGACGAGCGTGTTGCCGTTCGGCAGGCGGTCGGCGTCCCGCGGCCAGTTGAACCCGCCGACACTCCAGACGAGTTCCCACTCACAGGACTCCGGCGGCGTGTCGGCGCCGAGGCGAGGGTCGGCGCCGGCGCAGTCGCGTTCGTACTCGACGATGCGGTCGTTTTCGCTGTCGGAGACGAGGATGACCGGCGTGCCGTCATCGCGTTCGAGGTAGTCGGGGTTGTGCTGTTCGAACAGCGTGCCGTGGTCGTTGTCCCGTCCCAGTCGCATCACGATGTCGCTGTCCGAACGGTCGACGAGAATCACCTGGTCGAAGTTCCGCGGGGAGGCCAACACGTAGCCGTCGTCGGGGCCGACCACGTCGACGTCGTTGACGTGGGTCCAGTCGGCGTCGAAGCCGCCGTCGGTGCCGTTGGGGTAGTGCTCGCGAAACAGCCACTCCCACTCGGCGTCGCCGGTGGTGGTGTTCTCGACGTAGAGACGGTCGTCGCTCACGCCGTTTCGGGTGTTCCGCATGTGGGCGACGAGGATTCGGTCTTCGCTCAGGCGCGTCGCGTCGTGGGTGTCGAGTCGCCCCGGCATGTCGTGGCGCCACTCGACGGCCTCGGTTGCGGTGTCGTACTCGAAGACGACGGTGCCGCCCTCGTAGGTGGACGTGACGAAGAGGTCGCCGTCGGCCGTCGGGTCGATGTCGTAAAACCACCGCGCTCCGACCTCCTCGCCGTCGAAGCGCCACGCAACGCTGCCGTTCCGGTCGGCGGCGACGAGTCGGGCCGGTTTCTTGGGCTTCCCGTAGCCCGCGAAGTGAAAGCCCTGCACGCTGACGTAGGTGGTCTCGGCGGCCGGCTCCTCGACGGTCCCAGCGCCGAGTTCGAGGCTTTGGGGGTTGACTGCGGCGTAGGCGGCCGGCAGAAGGAGGACGAAGACGAGAACCGCGAGGGCGACCCGCAGCGTCACGCGACGTGACAACGAGTCGACTCGCGGAAGGTCCATGTTCCGTCCAGAGGAGTCCGCAAGGAATACCTTGCGGTTGGGCTCAGAAGGAGGGGAGGAGTCCGGCACTCGCCGCGAAGAAGACGGCGAAGTAGACGACGAAGATGACCGCCAGCGTCCACTGGCCGAGCGAGACGTCGTCGGCCTCGCCGACGGCGGCCTTGACGATGGGGTAACTCATGATGCCGGCCGCGAGGCCGTTGGCGATGGAGGTCGTAAGCGGCATGACCGTGATGGTAAGACCGGCGGAGATGGCCCACGCGGGGTCCTGCCAGTCGATGTCGGCGACGCCTTGCAGCATGATGATGCCCACGACGACCAGCGCGATGTAACTCGCGTACGTCGGAATCGCCGAGATGAGCGGCACGACGAGCAGCGACAGCGCGAACAGCGCACCGACGACGAGGGCGGTGAAGCCGGTTCGGCCGCCCTCTTCGACGCCGGTCGCGGATTCGATGAACGTCGTCACCGTCGAGGTGCCAATCATCGCACCGAACGTCGTCCCGATGGCGTCGGCCATCAGCGGCTTGTTGATTTCGGGGAGGTCACCGTTCTCGTCGAGGAAGCCGGCAATCTGAGAGACGCCAATGAGCGTGCCTGCGGTATCGAAGAAGTCGACGAAGAAGAACGTGAACACGACGAGCGCGAACACGACGGGGTCCTCAAGGATGAGTCCCAGTCCGTCGACGAAGCCGTAGACGAGCGGGGTGAAGTCGTACTGGACGCCGAACAGAAGCGAGCCGATACCCTCGCTTTCGACCTGTGAAACCGTTCCGGGTTCGAGGACGCCACGGTCGACGACGCCGGCCAGCGTCAGCGCGTAGCCGGCCAGCGCCGTCCCGATGATGCCGATGACGATAGAGCCCTTGATGCCGCGGGCGTAGAGAACGAAGGTGACCGCGAGTCCGAGCAACGACAGTGCTGCGACCGGGCTTTCGAGGACGTTCCCGAGCGTGGTGAGCGTCGCGGGGTCCGTGACGACGATTTGCATCTCCTGAAGGCCGAGGAACAAAAGGAAGACGCCGATACCAGCCCCGACGGCGAACTTCACCGGTTCGGGGAACAACTGGATGATATACTCTCGTGCCCCGACGGCCGTCAGCGCGATGAATATGAGTCCCTCGACGAACACCGCGGCGAGGGCCACCTGCCACGGGACGCCCAGCGTCAACACGACGGTGAACGCGAAGAAGGCGTTCAGTCCCAGTCCCGGCGCGAGACCGAACGGACGGTTCGCGTACAGCGCCATCACGACGATGGCGACCACTGAGGCGATGATGGTGACGACGGTGAGCATCTCGACGACCTGGAAGAAGTCGTAGGTCGCCCCCGCGATTTCGGTCGTCGGCGTCGGCTCGCCTTCCTGTGGCGACCCGCCGACGATGGCCGGCGCGAGGATGCTCGGATTGACGACGATGATGTAAGCCATCGCCAGGAACGTCGTCAATCCGGCGACGCTCTCGGTTCGTACGTCGGTGTCGTGTTCCTCGAACTCGAAGTACTCCGCCAGCGTATCAGTAACAGCCATAATTCACGTTCGAGCATACCACAGGTTGGTGACTTAATAGTTACCGTCGAAAACGACCGATTCTGTGCACGTATGTGCGTATCGGTGGCAACGCGACCCGAAACATGTCACTCCCGCGTAACGAGTGCGCCCACCGGGGCGTCGGTATGGGCACGGGCGCGGTCGATGCCCTCGTCGCCGACCGCGATGAGCGCGAACACGCCGGCCACGTCGGCGCCGGCCGACGCCGCGATGTCGAGCAGCAGTTCCTGTGTCTCCCCCGACCGGATGAGGTCGTCGACGACCAGCACGGACTCACCCGAGGCGATGGCGTTGGCGGGGAGGTAGTAGTCGATTTCGATGCCCGAGGAGAGTCGCTGTCGGGCCTCGATGAACTCCTCGACGGCGGTCTCACGTGACTTCTTGGCGTAGGCACACCGCGACCCGAAGTAGCGGGCCATCGCCGCCGCGAGGGTGATGCCGTCGGTGGCCGCGGTCAAAACGGCGTCCGGCGGTTCGATATCGAGCGTTTCGACGGCGACGGGCGGGACGAGCGACAAAAGCGACTGGTCGAAGACGACCCGGGAGTTGTCGACGTACCCCTCGTCATCGACGACGATGCGGGCGTCGAGTTCGGATGCCAGCAACTCGGAGCCGACCCCCTCGACCACCTCGCGGGCGCGGGCCTCACTCGGGAGGACGTGCCCGTTGACGTAGCGGTTCAGGTCGCCGGCGGGCAGTCCGGTTTCGGCGGCCAACTCCTCGTAGGTGCGCGTCTCCTTCAGCGTCCGCAACACGTCGACGGCGCGCAACTGGAGGGCGGCCTTCTCCGAACGGTTCATGCCTCCAAGGCGTCACTGCATATGTATGAATACTTCGGTGTGCTACCGAGAGGAAATAGACACGGGAGTGGATACTCTACGCGCGGTCGGCGTCGGCCAACAGCTCCGAGGCCGTCAACAGCGACTCCAACTCGATGTCGTGTTCGGCGAGGTTCTCGCGGGCGCCCTCCTCGCGGTCGACGACGACGAGTACGCGGTCGACGACTGCACCGGCGTCTCGGAGTGCTTCGACGGCGTCGATGGCGCTTTGGCCAGTCGTGGCGATGTCCTCTAGCACAACGACCCCCTCACCGTCCTCGAAGTCGCCTTCGATTTGGTTGCCAGTGCCGTACTCCTTGGCTTTCTTTCGGACGATGACGTAGGGGTTGCCCGTCTCGACGGCCGTCGCGGCGACCAGCGGGACGGCGCCCAACGCGACGCCGGCGAGTTTCGAGTCACCGACCCGTTCGGCGAACGCCTCGGCGATGAGTTCCAGACAGTGTGGGTCGGTCTCGAAGACGTACTTGTCGACGTAGTACTCGGAGGTGCCGCCGTGGGAGAGTTCGAACTCCCCGAACTTCACCGCCTCCGCGGCCCGGAGCGCGTCGATGAGTTCCTGATTGACCATACACGCTCCTCGCCCGTCCGGGTAAAAAGCGGCGCGGAATCGCGGGGGCGCCTGTCTCCCACCGATTGGCCTTCCCTCGACAAAATACGAACAATGATAACAAATATCACGAAGTGGCCCATACCCTTTAGCACGGAGTGGTGGCAATGGTTACGAAACACACCCCAGAATCGCTGTGTGAGTGCTCAGCGGGCAGCGTGTGTGTCGGGCGAATCCAGCACTACACGTGTGCGGTTTCCGGGTTGGTGGCGGCTGTCGTCGTGGTTTCGCTAGTCGCGCCCGTGTTGTTCGCCGCCACCCAACCGCTTCAGTTCCTGTCGTCTACGGTGGTCGTGTTCGTCCTCCTTCTGTCGTGGCTCCTCGTCGCCATCGCCTTGGAACTCCTCTGGGAGTGGCGGGTGGAGGGACTCGACACCGCCGGGTGAGATTACAGGAACTCCCTGACTTCGGAGTACCACATGTCGTGGTGGTCCAGCGCATCGATGTGGCGGGCGATTTTCGTGGCGATAGCGTGCCAACAGAGCTCCGTTGGGTCCTCTGGGTCGAGGTTGTAGCGGGAATCCTCACACTCGCAGGTGCCGTCCTCGACGACGTGTTCCTCGGAGTGGCCGACGACGACGGTAAAATCGCGGTACTCCTTGACCCGCTCTTCACCGACGGCCTCGATGGCTCGGACCCCGCGGTCGCCGTGGGTGGCGATGATTCGGTCGACGGCGTCGCTGGTGAGTTCTCCGTCGGCTTCCAGTTTCGCCTCCCACTCCTTGACCGGGTTCACTCCCGACTATTTTCGGGGACGTGGGAAAATCGCTTCGCTCCGAACTTTTTCATCGTCGGGTTCGCGCTCCGCGCGAACCTCTCCTCGAAAAACTTCGATGAAAAAGGCGCGACCGAGGGCCGGAGGCCTGAGGTCGCGTGAACCGCGCGCCTACGGCGCGCGGACGTTCGTGCTCACCGCGGCCGCCAACGCTTACTCCTCCCTTCTTGACGCTTGACTACAGCGCCAACAGAGCGATTCCCACCGCCCCGAGCCCTGCCAGCACCGCCCCAATCCAGAGGTTTCGACCGGTCGCCTTCCGCAGTCCCGCGGCGACCTCCTCGTCGGGACCGCGAGCGACGAACGCCCCCTCGCGTTCGCATGTGAGGAGCGGTCGGCCGTACTCCCCGCCGACGGTCGCCTCGCCCGCGACGACGACGCTCTCGCCGGGTTCGACGACGTTCTCTTTGAATCGGAGTTCCCGCTCGGCCCGGCCATCGGTGGTCAGTGGGAGATTCGGGAACGGTGCGCGGTCGCCACGGAGATGCTCCGGTACTGGTTCGCCTTCCTCGACGACGAGTTCGTGTTCCGCCGGCCCGCCGGTCGTCGTCCCCTCGGGGAGGGTTTCGGTGTCGGTCGGACTCCCCGCTGCGAGGCTGAGCCACGCGCCCTCTGGGTCGACGTTGGCGGTCCCGTCGTCGGTCTCGACCGCGAAGGGCGTTCGCTCGATAGTGAAATCGGTCGTGAAATATGTTCCGTAGGGTCGCAACGGCTGTTGTTTGTACTGGGCGACGGAGGCGGTGTAGCAGACGGCGTCCCGTCCGGTGACGGGCGTCGTCAGCGCCTCGCCGTCGGCAGCGGCCGTTCCACCGACAGCACTGGGACCGCTCGTTGGGAGGCCGTCGCCGCTGCCCGCTTCGAGGAGGTTCGCCCGGGGACGGTTGGCGATAGCCGTCGCGCCGACAAGCAGGCCGCCGGCGAAGATGCCGGTGACGACGGCCCATCCGAATCCGACGCTGTCCGGGCCGTTGGTCACGACCGGGACCAGCGAAAGCGAGGCCACCAAGACCGCGGGGAGCGTTTCCCGTCGAGAGACGCCGGACTCGTAGGCTCGGAAGGTGAGCGTGGCGGCCAACGCACCGTCCGGGAGCCACCGAGACAGAACCCACCAGAAGGCGCCACCGACGAGGACGGCCGCGACGGCGTATGTGAATCCGTCGATGGGTTCGACCATGCTGTCGGCTCTCCATTCCCCGACGACAAAAATCGACTGCTCGATTCGGTCGGCGATACGCAAACGTGTCCCTTTTCGGGGGCCACCCCACAACGGAGGGTATGGAAGTCCGCGAGGGCGGCGTGAGAATCGAGGTGCCCGAGGAGCGCCACGGCGCCAGCGAGGGCGCCGGGTCGGGGGTGTTCTACAACCCGGTCCAGGAGTTGAACCGCGACATCACCGTCGGCGTGTTGCGGACCGTCGCCGACGACTGCGATTCGTATCTCGATGCGATGACAGCAAGCGGCGTCCGTGCGGTTCGGGCCGCCAACGCGGGCTACGACGTGACCGCCTGCGATGTCGACACCGACGCCGTCGAGTTGGCCCGCCGCAACCTCGACGGAAACGACCTCGCGGGCGAGGTCCACCACCGGAACGTCAACGCTCATATGCACGAATCACGGCACGACGTAGTCGATTTGGACCCCTTCGGGACGCCCGTACCCTTCCTCGATGCGGCGTTTCAGAGCGCCGGGCGATACCTCTGTGTGACCGCGACCGACACCGCACCGCTGTGTGGCGCTCACTTCGAGAGCGGCGTCCGGAGTTACGGCGCGGTCCCGCGGAACACGGAGTTCCACCCCGAGATGGGCCTGCGCGTGTTGCTGTCGGCGCTGGTCCGAACCGCCGCACGCTACGATATCGCCGCCCGGCCCGTGTTGAGCCACGTCTCCAGTCACTACGTTCGAACCTACGTCGAACTGGACCACGGCGCCCGCGCCGCCAACGACTGTATCGAGGGGTTGGGCTACGTCGACCACTGTCAGAAGTGTCTCTGGCGCGACAGCGAGACGACGCTCATCGCGGAGCCGACGAAAACGTGTCCGAACTGCGGGCAGTCGACGTGGACGGCTGGCGCCATCTGGCTTGGGCCGGCCCACGACGCCGGATTCGTCGAATCCGTTCGGGAGTCGATTCCCGACTCCTTCGGCGAGGCATCGAAAGCCGATCGCCTCTTGGAGACTGTCGCCGGCGAACTCCACGAACCGACCCACTACGACCAACACAAGCTGTACAAGCGATGGGGCGAACCGAACATCGCGATGGACGAGTTCCTCGAGGAACTCCGAGCGGCGGGCTACGAGGCCTCACGGACGCACTTCGGCGGAACGACGTTCAAGACCGACGCCGATGTAGTGGCGATTCGAGAAGCGGTATTGTAGGCGGTGACGGTGCTGTGTCGGCCTCGCTATCGACGGCTTCCCACCGATTATATGTATGGTTCGCCCATAGCCGGGTTCGTGAAGGGGTATCTCGCCCGGGTCACGACGGTGACTCGGGGCGTCGTCAACGGCGCCCAATCGGACCGAATCACGTTCATCGCCGGGAGCCTCGCCTATTACGCGTTCATTTCGCTTCTGCCCCTGCTGTTGCTCGCCTTGGTCGCGGCGTCGACGTTCGGTGACGCCGGAACCGTCGAGGCGCTCGTCGCTCGGGCCACCGAAACGCTCGGCGAACAGGCGGGTGTCGTCGTCCGCGATGCGCTGACCGGTGCGACCGGACGGGGCGGCGCGACCCTCCTCGGCGTCGCGGTGTTGCTGTGGTCGGGGTTGAAACTGTTTCGGGGTCTCGACATCGCCTTCTCGGAGGTGTACGGCCACCCCGGTCCGGAGTCGATTGTCGACCAATTCCGCAACGCCACCGTCACGCTCGGGGCGGTCGGCGTCGCCGTCGCGGCGACGGTCGCCGTCGGCGCGCTCATCTCCCTTTCCGGCGTCGGTGGCGTTCTCGAAGGGGTCGGCGGCGCGGGCGCCGTCGCGGTGCTGGGCACGCTTACCCTCGTCGCCGGACTCACTGCCGCCTTCCTGCCGCTGTACTACCTCTTGCCGGGGACCGACGTTTCAGTCCGGGAGGCGCTTCCGGGCGCCGTCTTCGCCGCCGTCGGCTGGACGCTCCTCCAGACCGGATTTCGGGTTTACGCCGAATTCGCGGGCAGTTACGAGGCCTACGGCGTGTTGGGCGGCGTTCTGCTGCTCCTCACCTTCCTCTATTTCGGTGGCCTCGTGTTGCTTCTCGGCGTCGTTCTCAACGCCGTGTTGGCCGGCCGCGCCAACGAGGAGACTGGGCTCGCCGAATCCGAGGAACCGACGCCGGAACCGACCGCTGTACTCGAAGGAATCATGACACGGGACCGACTCGACGACGAGGTATCGGACGCTGAACTCCGCGAGGAACTCGAACGGCTGTACGACGAACTCGACCGCTTCGAGGAGCGCGTCGACGACCGGACCGTCCACCGCGAGGAAATCGAGAGCGACCTCAAGCGGTACGTCCGCAAGCAGGTCCGCCGCGGGAAGGCCCGTGGCTGGGGTCCGTACCTCGTGTTGCTGTACGGGACGGCCATGACGCTCGGGGCGTTCGTCGCGCTGTCGGGCGGGTGGGCCATCCTCGCGATGCTCGTCATCTGGCTGTCGACGCTCGGGTTGTACGTCCTAATGTTGCTGGTCGGGACGACGGCGACCGTCGCGGGGCTTCCCGGACGGCTCAAAGACCGCCTCGGCGACCGATGAGTCGCGGTCTCGGCGAACTTGCCGCCGTTGGTGAGTTGCCGTCGTGGCTCGTCGCGCTCGCGGCACTCGTCACCCAACTCGGCGACGTGTGGTTCGTCTTCTGTCTGCTCGGGGCCTTGTATTGGTTTGGCAATGCCCTTCCGGGGCCGCTGTCGCTTTCCCGGCGGCACGCGATGTTCGCCGTCGCGCTCGCACTCGTCGCCCGCGCCGTGACGACGACGTTCAAGGAACTGTTCGCGCTGCCGCGACCACCCGGTGCCGACGAGGCTATCGGGGTCGAACTCGTTCCGGTCGTCGTCGAACCGCTGTACGTCTCGGCGGCGACCGCCGACGGCTTCGGGTTCCCGAGTGGCCACGCCACCGCAGCCATCCTCGTCTACGGGGGGTTGGCGCTGCTCGTCGACTCACGCCGCGGCTACGTCGCCGCCGGCGCGCTCGTCGCCGCGATTCCGGTGTCACGAGTCGTTTTGGGCGTCCACTACCTCGTCGACATCGCGGCGGGGCTCGCCTTCGGCGGAGCGTTCCTCGCGGGCGTCTATCTCCTGTGTGGCCGCGGTGACAACCCCGGGCGGGCGCTGATGGTCGCCGTCGTGCTCTCGCTTCTCGGTGCGGGGGTCGTGTACAACTTCGATACGATGGCGGCGCTCGGTGGTGCCCTCGGCGCGCGAATCGCGTGGGGGAGCCTCGGCGACGCCGTGGTCCACGAGACGACGACCCGGGTGGGTGGTGCGGTCGCCGTCGCAGTCGGACTGCTGTTCGGCGCAATGTTCGGTGGCTTGTACGCCGTAGAGCCCGTGCCGGCGGTCGGCTTTCTGGGAATGGCCGTCGTATTGACGGGCGTCATCGCCGCGCCGCTGGTCGGCGAAGCGGTCGCTCGGCGGATTTGAGAACCGAGACGGGAGTCGACCTACTCGAAGTCGAGGTCGAACTGCTCGTTTTCGGTGACGGTGTTGAGCACGACCGAGGTGTTGGACTCCTTGATGTCGGGGTCGATGAGGAGCTCCTTGATTTGCTCGTTCATATGGTCGGTGTCGGTGAACTTTCCGATGGCGATGATGTCGTGGTCGCCGGTGACCTCGTACACCGACACCATGTGTTTGTGGTCCGCGAGTCGGTCGGTGATTTCGGGGAGGGCACTCCCCTCGACTTTCATCTGGATGACTGCGGTCACGTCGTACCCCAACTCGCCGTAGTCGACGGTGGGTGCGTACCCCTGGATTATCCCCTCGTCTTCGAGGTCGGAGATGTGGTTGGAAACGGTCGTCACCGACACGTCGAGGTCCTCTCCGAGGGAACGAAGCGAGGCGCGGCCGTCGTCTAAGAGTGCGTTCACCAACTTGCGGTCGAGATTTTCGTACGTCATTACATCCCAGTACCGACTGGAGGCTTTAGAAGTTTACGATTATACAGTTCTATGTGCAATGAGGTGAGGTTTGCGCAGAGCAGCAAGGTTTTAGTATAGGCACTCATCCGCATAGACGACGAGAAATGACGAACGACAACGTAGCAACCGACGGTGGTCTCACCCCGGAAGCACAGAGCGTCCTCGACGAAATCGAAGAGAAGAACGTCGACTTCCTTCGCCTGCAGTTCACCGACATCCTCGGTACGGTGAAGAACGTCTCCGTTCCCGCCGAACAGGCCGAGAAAGCCTTCACCGAGGGTATCTACTTCGACGGCTCCTCTATCGAAGGGTTCGTCCGCATCCAGGAATCGGACATGCGGCTCATTCCCGACGCGAGCACCTTCGCGGTGCTGCCGTGGCGGAACACCGACGAGCACGCTTCGGCCCGGATGATTTGTGACGTGTACAACACCTCGACGGGCGAACCGTTCGAGGGTGACCCGCGGTACATCCTGAAGCAGGCCCTGCAGCGTGCCCACGACATGGGATATAAGGTCAACGCCGCCCCCGAACCGGAGTTCTTCCTGTTCGAGGAGGACGAAGACGGCCGCGCGACGACGAAGACGAACGACGCCGGCGGCTACTTCGACCTCGCGCCGAAGGACCTCGCCTCCGACGTTCGCCGCGACATCATCTACGGGCTGGAGGACATGGGCTTCGATATCGAGGCCTCCCACCACGAGGTCGCACAGGGCCAACACGAGATCAACTTCGAGTACGACGACGCCCTGACGACGGCCGACAACGTCGGCACCTTCCGGACGGTCGTCCGCGCCATCGCGGCCCAACACGACCTCCATGCGACCTTCATGCCGAAACCCATCGCCCGAATCAACGGCTCGGGGATGCACACCCACATCTCGCTGTTCACCGAGGACGGCGAGAACGCCTTCCACGACGGCGACGACGAGTTCGACCTCAGCGAGGAGGCCAAACAGTTCACCGCGGGCATCCTCGAACACGCCCCGGCGATTACGGCCATCACCAACCCGACGGTGAACAGTTACAAGCGTCTCGTCCCCGGCTACGAGGCCCCCGTCTACGTCGCGTGGTCCGACCGCAACCGCTCGGCGCTCATCCGCAAGCCGGCCGCCCGCGTGCCGGCCGCCTCCCGCATCGAGGCTCGCTTCCCCGACCCGTCGTGTAACTCCTATCTCGCTTTCGCCGCGCTCATCCACGCCGGTCTCGACGGCATCGAGCAGGGACTCGACTGCCCCGACCCGGTCCGGGAGAACATCTACGAGTTCGACGAGCAGAAACGCGAGGAGTACGGCATCGAGACACTGCCACAGAACCTCGGCGAGGCCGTCGAGGCGCTCAAGGAAGACGAAGCGATTTACGGCGCGCTCGGCGACCACATCGGTCCGAAGTTCGTCGAGGCCAAAGAGGCCGAGTTCAAGGAGTACCTCGTCGAGGTCTCCGAGTGGGAACTCGACCAGTACCTCGAGACCTTCTAAACGAACTTTTTCCGCCTCGGGTCGCGCGGAGCGCGACCCCTCGGCGCAAAAACTTCGATGAAAAAGGCGGCGACTCGCTTCGCTCGTCGCCGTGAACCGCGCGCCTGCGGCGCGCGGATGCTCCGCTCTCTGTTCTGTTGAACTCATCTGCGAGAGATATATTTGGACTTCGGCTTCGGTCAGTACAGGTAATCCACATACCGTCACACAGTACGGGTCTACCTACATTGCGTCAGAAACCCCGTGGGAGATACAGAGGGTGTAGTCAGCAAGCCAGTGATTTTGTTTTGTTAAATAAGTTATAAAAAGCCACCAGGGAGTACTGCAAAATTACTGTTCTTCGATTTCGTTATTACCGTCAACTTTGTCCGCAGTCGAATCGGTTGACCTGCCGTGTTTTCGCATTGACCAACGATAGAGATATTGAAGAACCGGTTGAAGTTCGGACGCACTTTCCGTCGCTGTATACTGTACATAGGGTGGTACTGTCTCGCGCACCTCTCGCGTGAGCAACCCGAACTCTTCGAGCTCCTGTAGTCGTCGGGTCAACGTATTCGGTGGGATACTGAGCTGAGTCTCAAGTTCCTTGAATCGCCATGGACCAGCCTCGTCGGCGAACTGGGCAAGGACTTCAAGTCCACGCGACCGGCTGAGTACCTCGAACAACTCCAAAATCGTTGGGCCTTCCGAACGGATTTGTTCGCAACTCACGTCTCCGATCTGCTCTGCGCTGAAATCTGTCTCTGAAAGTGTAGCTCTATCGCTCATAGTTGCAGAGAGGTCCCGAGAGACAAATACATCACGCCACTTCCAGAGGTGGAAGTCACTTCCAGTGATGGGATCTCGCACACCATTATATGGTCACTCTACTGCAATCTGCACGCGGATGAAGTACTTCGAGGATTACGAGGTTGGAGACACGAAGACGGTCGGGTCGCTCTCGCTATCGAAGGCGGAAATTGTTGACTTTGCCGAGCGATTCGACCCGCTCTGGCTGCACACCGACGAAGAACGGGCCGAGCGGGAATCACCCTTTGGCGGAATTATCGCAAGCGGGTGGCACACTATATGTTCGTGCCACGGGATGGTAGTTCAAGACGCCGGAGCGGATTCAGCAGCAATCGGGTCACCTGGGGTAGAGGGAGTTTCGTGGGAAAACCCAGTATTTCCGGAGGACACGATAACAGTCTCCCGAACAGTCACCGGGAAACGACCCTCAGAAAAGTTACCTGATCGGGGGCTTCTTACTGTCGAGATATCCGGGAAAAATCAACGGGGACAGAAGGTTGTCACCTATACACCACAAATGTATTACATGAAAGGTGATCTCTCGGAATCTGGCTGAAGGCGTGGTATGACCGACGCCCGCGCTGTATCTCGCACGGCCATCGGTACATCTCGTTGAGATGATAGAAACCTCAACCCTCAATCTGCAGTCCTACGTACGGCCCTTTGATTGAGAACAGAGTCTAACGAATAGGTTCCAACAACGCCGCTCTTTCCGCCCTTCGGTACTGATGACTCGGCGATATCGTCACCGCTCGATACAGTAGTCGACGAAGTTCCGCAGGATGCGGAGCCCCGTCTCGCCGGATTTCTCGGGGTGGAACTGCGTGCCGAAGACGTTACCCGCTTCGTTTGCGACGATGGCTGGGAAGTCGATATCGTAGTCGGTCGTCGCGACGACGGCCTCGTCATCGTCGGGGGCGGCGTAATAGGAGTGGACGAAGTAGGCGTAGTCGCCGTCGACGCCCTCCGCGATGGGGTGCTCACGCTGGACGGACAGTTCGTTCCAGCCCATGTGTGGGACTTTTTGTCCCTCGTCGAAGCGGACGTTGCGGCCCGGAATCAAATCGAGTCCCTCCACGTCGCCCTGTCCGACGTGTTCGGCCTCTTCGCTGGAGGTCAGAAGCATCTGCATCCCGAGACAGATGCCGAACAGCGGTTTGCCCTCGGCGGCGGCCTCGACGAGTGGCTCACGGAACGGGCCGGCGTTGTCCATGCCTTCGCTGAACGCGCCGACGCCCGGCAGGACGATGCCGTCGGCGGCATCGAAGTCGGCTGGGTCGTCGGTCAGCGTCACCTCGGCGCCAGCGCGTTCGAGCCCCCGGGTCGCACTCCGGAGGTTCCCGAGCCCGTAGTCGACGAGGACGACCTCGGCGCTCCGTTGGGTGGTGCTCATACTCGTTCGTGGGCGGGCGGGGGCAAAGTGGGTTTCCATCCCTCAAGAGTCGATGTCCGAGCGCAGGCGCGGGGGTGCGCTGGCTGAAAAACTCGTTTGTGCGTTCGTCGATTTTCCCTCAGTAAACCGTATCTCTAAAACTCTCCGAGCCGGGATTGGCCGTCGCTTCCCTCGTCGTCGACGAGGGCGAGCGCCTCGTCGAGGGCGTCGTCGAAGGTCTCCCGCTGGCTGGGGTCGTACAGCGTTGCCGCGGGGTGGACACAGACGAGAAGCCGTCGCGTCGACCCGGCGATGCGGGCGTCGTGGAGCGTGCCGGCTTCCTTCGTCACCGCGACCGACCGCTCCAGCAGATGTTCGGAGGGAACTTTTCCGAGCGTCACGACGACGGCGGGGTCGACGGCGTCGATTTCTGCTTCGAGGTACTCACGGCAGTTCTCCCGTTCCTCGACGGTCGGGTCGCGGTTCTCCGGCGGCCGACAGCGGACGCAGTTGGTGATGCGAACGTCCCGGCGTGCCAGTCCGCGGTCCCGGAGCGCCTCGGTCAGCACGTCACCGGAGCGGCCGACGAACGGTTCGCCCTCGGCGTCCTCCTGTGCCCCCGGTGCCTCGCCGACGAACAGCAACTCGGCGTCGGTCGCTCCGACGCCGTTGACGATGCGACTCCGGGAGACACACAACTCCTCACACCGGGTGCAGTCGTGAACTGCGATGTCGTCCATGGCGGTCGGTCGCTCCCGGGCGAGTTAATCCCGCCGGAACCCGCCGCCGTCGGCCCCACCGCGGACGGCGTCGACGCGTCGTGCGGCCCGCTTCGCCACCCGAAGCGGCTCGGGCCGCCGTTCGTAGGTGTAGTCGGCGACGATGCCATCGGCTTCCGCGGCGTCGATGCCGACGCTCCGAACGAAGAGGTCCCGACCGTCGACGGTGACTCGACGGCGCTCCGGCAGCGCTCGATAGCTGTCGAGGCGGTGTTCGCGCTCGGCGCCCTCGAAGGTGTCTTTGATGGCGTCGGAGAGTCCCTCGCTGTCCTCGAAGGAGACGGCGACGACGGGTCGGTCAGTCGCCTCGTGAATCGTATCGAGATCGAGGATGTTGTACCACGCCAGCGCGACACCGGCGAGGAACACGTACCGTACGTCCGGGCGGTCTAAGCGACGCCAGCAGTCGATAATGGCGTCGGTGGCGTCGCTGCCGCCGACGGTACACGACCCGAAAACGAAGTCGTCGACGACTCGGTTAGCGCGAACCACCGCGCCACCGAGCGTGCTGCTCGCGCCGTCGTCGGTGCCGCGGTAGGACTCCGCGATGCCGAGCGCGCGGCGGCCGGGTTTCACCTCAATGCCCTTTGATTTCCTCGAACGTCTCCAGGAGGTCTTCGCTGGAGGCGTCGTCGTACTCGAATTCGACCTCGCCGTCGTGAGTGGGCAGCGTCGATTGGTCGGGTTCCTCGATGTCGGTGTCGATTTGCTGGGACTCCTGTTCGGATTCGTCGTAACTGCCGAACCCCATAGCCACCCGTGGGTACGTGTTACATGATTGTAAATGATACGCCGACGGGGACGACGCCGCCAGCATCAATACGGCGGCCCTCCACCGGCGTGTATGGACGTAACCAACGTGACAACGGACGCGGAGACGTTCACCTGCAACGCGTATCTCGTCGAGGGCGACCGAACGGTGCTCGTCGACGCGGGTGCGATGGACGGGGTCGTCGACGTCATCCGGGCGCACACCGACGGTCTCGACGCCGTCGTGTTGACCCACCAGCACGGCGACCACGTCGCCCAACTCGATGCGGTGTTGGACGCCTTCGACGCGCCGCTGTACGCCTACGCCGACCACCCGCGTCGGGCCAGCAACCTCGACGACGGCGAGCAGGTGTTCATCGGCGACGAGGCTTTCGACGTGGTGTACACGCCGGGACACGCCGACGACCACGTCTCCTTCGTCTCGGAGACGATGCTGTTCAGCGGCGACGTGGTGGTCCACGACGACGGCGCCTTCGACTACGGCAGTTTCGGCCGTACCGACATGGCCGGCCAATCGCGGGAACGACTCATCGAGAGCATCGAGACGTTACTCGACCGAATGGGCGATGGCGTCGAACACATGTACGCCGGCCACGGCGAGGAGTTCCACGGCGACGTTCGCGACGTAGTGGAGACGGCGCTCGGTCGCGCGGAGAAACGCGAACCGAAGTACCCCGAAGAGTAGCGTCTCCAATCACGACGACGACGAACCGGCGGCTATCGGACGCGATTGACGAGAGAAACGGGTGCCGGCTTAGGCCGCGCGGCGTTCCTTCGCCTTCGGACGGAGGTTCTTGTAACCGCACTTGCGGCATCGTTTTGCTCGCTTGGAGTTTCGGGCGTTACAGCGCATGCAAATCATCTTCTCGAGGGTGCGCTTTTCCGCCTCTTCGAAGTTAGCCATACGCGTTCGGAGGCGGTCGCTACCGTTTAACCTTTCCCTTCGTCGGCGCTCGCCGACCGTCCCGTTCGTGTGGATTTAGGTGGCGCCCCGCTGAAGCCGGGGTATGTACGACCGCCTTGCGGACCTACGGCTCGTCGTCGACGGTTACGACCTCGAGGCCGCCCAACGCGACGTATCGAGCGGATTCACGCGTGTTTCCACGACGATTTCGCTGTTCGGCGACGGCGAGACCGGTCGCGGCGAGGACGTGGGGTACGACGCCGACGACCAGCGCCTGTTTCAGAACACCTACGAAGACGGCGGCCTCGACCTCTCGGGAGAGTACACGCTCGATTCCTTTTCGGCCCACCTCGATTCACTCTCGCTGTTCCCCGAACCGCCGACCAACGAGGCGGATGCCCACTACCGGCGGTGGGCCTTCGAGAGCGCGGCGCTGGATTTGGCGTTGCGGCAGGCCGACACCGACCTCGGAAGCGTCTTGGACCGGCGTTACGACCCGGTCCGGTTCGTCGTCAGCACGCGTCTGGAGTCGCCCGAGCGCCTCGATGAGATTCGTGCGGTCGCTCCCGACGCCGAGTTCAAACTCGACCCCACCGAGGAGTGGGACGAGGCGTTCTGTGCCGCAGTCGCCGAACGCGGCGGCGTCCGGACCCTGGATTTGAAAGGCCACTACGAGGGAACCGGCGTCGACGGGTCGGTCGATGCCGACCTCTATCGACGGGTCGCAGAGATGTTCCCGGAGGCCGTCATCGAGGACCCCGCGGTGACCGACGAAACCCGATCCATCCTCGAATCGGTTGCCGACCGCCTGTCGTGGGACGCACCGATAACGAGCGTCGAGGACATCGAGGCGCTGCCGTTCGAACCCAACTGGCTCAACATCAAGCCCTCGCGGTTCGGCACAGTCGAGTCGCTTTTGGCCGCCATCGACTACTGCGAGAGAAACGACATCTCGATGTACGGCGGCGGGCAGTTCGAACTCGGCGTCGGTCGCGGACACATCCAACTGCTCGCCTCGCTGTTCTATCCCGAGACGCCGAACGACGTGGCGCCGGGAGCGTACAACGCGACGGACCTCGACGAGGATCTGCCGACGAGCCCGCTCGACGCACCCACTTCCCCCGTCGGGTTCCGGTGGTAATTCACTCCTCGCCGCGGTCGAGGTACTCCGACTGGACGGCGACGACTTCGGCCGAATCCGCACAGTCGGCGTAGCGCCGGAGGGGTTCGTCGTTCAACTCCAAGAAGGTGTGTCCCCACCGGAACTTCCCGAGCAGTTCCTCTGCGTGGTCGCGCTCGCCGAGGATACACAGCGCCGCGGCGAACGCCTCGACTGTGTTCAACTGGAACGGCGTCCCGTAGTTGACCGGGTTGGCGGCGACGAGGAAGGGCAGCGCCCGATGGGGGCCGTCGAGTTTGAACGCCTCGGCCTCGGCGGTTTCCCACGAGCAGTCGAGGACGACGAGAGTATCGCTTTCGTCGGCGTCGGCCGGCGACAGCGCCTGCTCGGCGTGGGGGTCGAGCACGATTCCGGGCGGGGCCGCCCGCGCCGAGCGATGGAGGGAAACGAGGTCGAAGCGCGCGAGCTTTCGAGCCGAGCACTTCTCGGGGTCGTCGTCGCCCTCGTATCTGACGTGGAGGTCCACATCCACTCCAGCGGGTCGGCGAAGAAAAGTCGCTCGGCCCTCAGATGCGCTCGCGGTCCAGCGTCTCGGCGGCCCGAGCGTCGCCGTCGACGGACCGGCGACTCGGTGACCCACCCGACTTCACGATGTCGAGGGCGGTCATCACGTCGGTTCGGGAGAGTAGGCCGATGAGTCGCCCGGTCGCCTCGTCGGTTTCGCCTTCGATGACGAGCAGGCGACCGACGCCGTTCTGCTGCATCGTCTCGAAGGCGTCCATCACCGACACGTCCGGTTCGACGGCGTGGATGTCGTGGCTCATGATGTCCTCGACGCGGTAGGCGTCGCGTTCGACCGAGTCTATTTCGCGGGCGTCGTCGAGGGTGACGACGCCGGCGACGCGGTCGCCCTCCATGACCGGGTAGCCGGTGTGGCGTTCACGGAACATCCGTTCGACCAACTCGGCGACAGTCGTCTTCGGGGAAACCACGTCGAGTCGGTCCCGCGGGGTCATCACGTCGCTGACGGTGACGCCCTCGAAGGCTGCGTTCATCACCGTTCGCGTCGATTCCGAGGCGGCGGCGATGTAGATGAAGAACGCCAGCACGATGAGCAGCGGATTGAAGTTGATGAGCAGGCCGAACAGCCCCAGGAGGATGGCGAACAGTTGGCCGACACGGGCAGCCTGCTGGGTGGCTTGGGCGTGTGGCCGGTTCCGGGCCAACAGTGCCCGGAGGATGCGGCCGCCGTCCATCGGAAAGCCCGGGAGCATGTTGAACACCGCCAGCACGATGTTCATGATGGCGAGATACGCGAGCGTGAACTGGGCCGCTTCCAGCAGGAAGCCACCGTCGGGAACGATTCGGAAGGCGAAATACGAGCCCATGCCCGCCAACACCGAGACTATCGGTCCGGCGATGGCGATGTTGAACTCCTGTTTCCAGTCTTCGGGAATCTCCTGCATCTGTGCGATGCCGCCGAGCAGCCACAGCGTAATCGAGTCGATGTGGACGCCGTAGCGACGCGCCACCAGCGAGTGGCCGAACTCGTGGAGGACGACACAGAAGAACAGCCCCAACGCCGCGGCCAATCCGATACCGAAGCGGGTCACCGCCGAAGCCGCCAACACCGCGGCGTCGAACTCGACGGTGAACTGCGCGTTGAGGAGGTCGACGAGACTCTCCAACTGGATTCCGATGAGATAGGCGAACACCGGCAGAATCAGCAGGAACGTCAGGTCCAATTTGATTGGTATCCCGAAGGCGCTGCCGACGCGGAAGTTCTTCATGGGTGTTTGTGGGTCCGCGAACCTATTAAAAGACTGACCGACGGGTTCGTACTCCCCCGGTTCGTAGCCGCGGGTATGTCCGAACCGGAATCCGAATCCGACCGACCGCTGGTCCGCCGCGACGACGACATCGAGTACGAAGCCGTCTCGGCCGCCGAGGGCCTTTCGAAGGGCGTCCTCGTCGGCCCCGAACATGGCGCGCCGAACCTCGCGTTGCGGCGCTTCGTCCTCGAAGCCGGCGCCGAGGTGCCGAAACACACCAACGACATCGAACACGAACAGTACGTCCTGAAAGGCGAGTACACCGTCGGACTCGGTGACGAGGAGTACACCGTCTCGGCGGGCGACTCGCTGCACATCCCCGCCGGAACGGTCCACTGGTATCGCAACGAAAGCGACGACCCGGGAGCGTTCATCTGTGCGGTGCCGAACGGCGACGACGCTATCGAACTGCTGGAGTAAGCGCGTCGACGCACCGAGGCGGTGAGGCTCTCCTCACGCCAGTTTCTCGACGACCTCCTCGTCCCACTCGGCTTCGGTGAACGCCGGCAGGGTCTCGACGCTGGTGTTGCCCTCGCCGCGGAACGTGATGGCGGCGCGTGCGGCCGCGCCGTCGTCCGGGTATTCGGCGACGGCGACCACGTCGTACCGGCCGAACGTGTAGTACATCGACAGCAACTCCCCGCCGTGGTCGGCGACCATCTCGCGGGCGGCCTGCCGTCTGTCCGGACTCCGCTCCATCGTTTCGAGGCTCTCCTTGCCGAGTTCCATCAGGTGGACGTAGGTTGACATTGGTTTTCCCCTCCTTGCCCGCCCTCCCGACCGACCGGGAGCACAGTGTGTCATACTATCACATGATTGCTATTATATGATGGGTCCGCTGACGCCGCGGTTGCCATCCGTTTGCATCCGTCCCGGACGACTGAAATACCCCGATACACTACACACCCTCGTGTCACAGCAGGTCGCCGAGGTCGACACGCTGTTCCTCCACGAGGCGCGTGACGATTTCACCGTGGTCGCACGCCGCGACGGCGAGCGACTGCTACAGGGTCGCCTCGATTTAAAAGAGACCAGCGCCGGCCCCCGCCCGGGCCGCTTCCGTGTGAAGGACGGCGACGACGAGATACCGCGCCGCCCCGAGCAGTTCGTCGAGATGGCTCGCCGCGCCGGCCGCATACGTATCTCCCAGCAGACCTCTCGGGAGGGCCGCCGGGACCTCGAGGCCATGCTGGAGGGGTATCAACTCGACGCGAAACAGGTCCGGACCTGCCGCATCTGTGCGGGCAAGGGCCGGTACTCGCCGTTGACCTCCGAGACGGCCATCAAATACGACAACGAACACATCTGTCTCGACTGTGCGAAACGGGAACTCGAACGGGAGGCGAACTACCGGGGCCTCCGTTCGGGTGCCCGGGACCGTCTCGAAGACCTCCTGTTGGAGGTCGGCGACCTCGAACGCGTCGCGAACCTGCTTTCGGGACAACTCGACCCCGAACTGACGAAGTTCGACGAAATCTCGGCGACGACCGACGACATCGACCTCGTTCCGACGAGCGACATCGACGTACATCCGGAGTTGAAAACGCGACTCGAGGAGTTCGACACCCTGCTGCCCGTCCAGAGTCTCGCCGTCGACAACGACCTCTTGGAGGGACGCGACCAGCTCGTCGTGAGCGCCACCGCGACCGGCAAGACGCTCGTCGGCGAACTCGCCGGCATCGACCGCGCGCTCAAAGGCGAAGGCAAGATGCTGTTTCTCGTTCCCCTCGTCGCGCTCGCAAACCAGAAACACGAGGACTTCGAAGACGATTACGGCGACTTACTCGACGTGACGATTCGGGTGGGTGCCTCCCGCATCAGGGATTCGGGGAACCGATTCGACCCCCAATCCGACGTCATCGTCGGTACCTACGAGGGCATCGACCACGCGCTTCGGACCGGCAAGGACCTTGGCGACATCGGCACCGTCGTCATCGACGAGGTCCACACGCTGGGCGAGGAGGAACGCGGCCACCGTCTCGACGGCCTCATCTCCCGACTCAAACACTACTCGGAAACGAACGACTGCGACACCCAGTACGTCTACCTCTCCGCGACGGTCGGCAATCCCGGCGACCTCGCCGGGAAACTCGACGCTCAACTCATCGAGTTCGAGGAACGGCCGGTCCCCATCGAGCGCCACGTCACCTTCGCCGACGGCGGCGAGAAGTTGGATATCGAGAACAAACTCGTCCGGCGGGCCTTCGACTCGAAGTCCTCGAAGGGGTATCGCGGCCAGACCATCATCTTCACGAACTCCCGGCGGCGGTGTCACGAGATATCCCGGCAACTCGAGTACGATTCGGCGCCGTACCACGCCGGCCTCGATTACGGTCGCCGCAAGCAGGTCGAACGGCAGTTCGGCGAGCAGGACCTCGCGGCCGTCGTCACCACGGCGGCGCTCGCGGCGGGGGTCGACTTTCCGGCCTCACAGGTCATCTTCGACTCGCTGGCGATGGGCATCGAGTGGCTCTCTGTCCAGGAATTCGAACAGATGCTCGGCCGGGCCGGACGCCCCGACTACCACGACAAGGGGACCGTCTACACGCTCGTCGAACCCGACTGCTCGTATCACAGTTCCATGGAGATGACCGAAGACGAGGTAGCGTTCAAACTGTTGAAGGGGGAGATGGAGCCGGTCGTCACCCACTACGACGAGGCCGCCGCAATCGAGGAGACGCTCGCCAACATCACCGTCGCGGGCAAGCGGGCGAAGGCGCTCAACGACCGCATGGTCGGGGAGGTGCCGACGAAACACGCCGTCGGCAAACTCATCGAATACGAGTTCATCGACGGTCTCCGACCGACGCCGCTGGGTCGGGCCGTCACCGAACACTTCCTTGCGCCCGACGAGGCCTTCGTCATGCTCGATGCGATTCGGAAGGGCGCCGAACCCTACGAACTCGTCGCGGAAATCGAACTCCGCGACGAGTACTGATTACTCGGCGGGCGCGATGCGCCACGTCGTCGCGTTGGTGTAGGACCACTGCTCGATGTCGAGAGTCTCCGCCGAGTCCTGCAGTCGGCCGAGCAGTACGCCGATCTGGGACGCCGAGAGGTCGAGGTCCTCGGCGAGGAACTTGCTCTTGACGTATATTTCGCCGTCGTCCGCACGACGTTCGAGGTATTCGAGGAGATGTCCGGCGGGGTGGGTCTGTTGATTCATCGTCATGACTGTGAGCGGTGTTGATGTCCGACGAGTACCGAGACGGCGTTGAGCGCGACCAACACGACCAGTTCGGTTTCGGAGACGACACCGGCATCGTACAGCAGGAAGGCGGCCACGTACACGAGCGGGAAGACGGCGGCGGCCCAGAACGCCACTCCCTCGACAAGGGAGAGGAGGACTCCGGTAGCCGCTCGGAGGGGTTCGAACAGTCGGCGAGGCACCGTCGCGTGTCGCATACGAGAGCGAACGTACGGGGATATCAAAGGGGTACGCTAAGCTCAAACAGCCGTTTGTGCTACTCCATCACGTCCACTGCGAGTCGCCGGCTTACACCACAAGTGGTGCTATCGTCCCGACGAAGGCGATGTCGAGATACGCCAACGCGATGACGAGTATTGCACCGGGGACGCCGCCGACGGCACAGATGAGTACCGCAACCGCCGTGATTTCGATTGGTACGCCGAGGAAACTCGCGATGAAGAGGATGATAACGCCGACGACGGCGTTAACGATGAACGGTTTGACGGCCTTGATGACTCGATAGGCGCCGAACAGAAGCGCCAACACGAGTACGAACAGGCCGATCTCGATTGGTGTAACCATGTCGACGTGATTCACCGTGTGATGACATAGCCCTTGGGGCCCGGAACGAAACGTTTTCACGGGGTGGCGGTTTAGGGGGATATACGGGATCGTGGGTTAGCTTGGCTATACTCGCAGCCTTGGGTGCTGTGGACCCCGGTTCGAATCCGGGCGATCCCACTCTATCTCCTCCTGCAGATTGGGGCGGTTCGGCGCGCTCCCTCTGAAACGGGGGTGACCCTTTCCACCTGCTACACACCGTCCTTCGACTGGACATTTTCACTTTCACTACGGGGGTGGGTTGGTACTATCTATTCGCCGAATCAGCTCCGAAATATGGATTCACACAAGAAAGGTGACCTGACGGAAGCAGCAGTGCTTACCGAACTCAAACGGCGAGACGTACCGGTCTCGATACCGTTCGGCGACAACGAGCGATACGATTTCGTCGTCGAGACGCCCGACACGCAGTTCTTGCGAGCACAAATAAAAACGGGGTGGTCTCGCGACGGCGTTATAAAGAGCAAGGAGAATACCCGCGCCTTTAGGCGCGGGATGAATCCGACACTCTGGCCGCCAATCCACCGACGACACTCCAGCCAGATATTCAACGCCCGGTCGTTGGTTTTAATACTCACTTTTTCATAACACGTTATGAGGATAGTGCGATGCTGGAGACGACCCGCACCTACGTCGCACGCATCACGAACCACCAACAGGTTCGTGACGACCTCGACCAGTGCGGGTTCGCCGCATCCAAACTGTGGAACGTCGCACGCTACTACATCCAACAACGGTGGGACGAAGACGGCAAGATACCCGACGAAGCCGAACTGAAATCGGAGTTGAAAGACCACGAACGCTACAGTGACCTGCATTCGCAGTCAAGTCAGCGAGTTCTCGAAGAACTTGCTGAGGCGTTCACCGGTTGGTACAACTCCGACGACGGTAACAACCCACCGGGCTACCGGAAACGTGGCGACGACCACCCGCGCTCCACCATCACATGGAAGAAACGAGCCATCAAGCACGACACGAAACACGCCCAAGTCCGCCTCTCGAAAGGATTCAATCTGAAAGAGAGTCGGTCTGACTTCATCCTCGCGGAGTACGAAACCCGCCCTGACGTAGAAGTTGAGAACATCCAGCAGGTGCGTGCAGTCTGGAACGGTGACGAGTGGGAACTACACCTTGTCTGCAAGAAAGAGATTCCAGTCGAAGACGCACCAGGTGACAAGACGGCGGGTATCGACCTTGGTATCAGCAACTACCTCGCCATCGACTACGAAGACGGGGCGAGCGAACTGTATCCGGGGAACGTGCTGAAAGAGGACAAGCACTACTTCACCCGTGAGGAGTACCAGACTGAAGGCGAGAACGGGCCGTCGAAACGTGCGCGGAAGGCTCGACAGAAACTCTCCCGACGCAAAGACCACTTCCTCCATACCCTGTCGAAACACATCGTTGAGCGGTGTGTCGAAGAGGGTGTGGAGAAGATAGCGGTTGGCGACCTCAGCGACATCCGCGAGGATGAGAATGGCGATTCGCGGAACTGGGGTGCGTCGGGGAACAAGAAACTCCACGGATGGGAGTTTGACCGCTTCACCACGTTGCTCGAATACAAGGCCGAGGAACACGGCATCCTCGTTGACCGTGTAGACGAGGAGAACACGAGCAAGACGTGTTCGTGTTGTGGGCAGATTCGTGATAGCAACCGCGTGGAGCGTGGCTTGTACGTCTGTTCGTCGTGCGAGACGACGATGAATGCGGACGTGAACGGTGCGGTGAATATCCGCCGAAAGATAACTCAGAGTCCTCCATCGGAGGATATGAGTAACGGCTGGTTGGCACAGCCCGGAGTCTTCCTGTTCGACCGTGAGAGCGGGTCGTTCAACACGAGAGAACAGGGGGTCTGCAAACCCTAATATCCCAACGCTCGGGATTCCTCTGCCTTCAGGCGGAGGAGGATGTCAACGAATTCCGAGGGTACAGCAAACACACGAACAGTTCGGGAAACATCCAGAAATCCTACGACGGAGATATCGACTGCTTCCTCGTGTTCTCACACGAGCACGAACAGCTCTTCTTCGTGTGGGAAGAGGAGGTCGGTGCCAACATGTCGCTCCGAACCGAAGAGCCGAAACAGAATCAACCCTCGATAAACTGGGCCGCCGACTACGCCTTCGACGAGCGGTGGCCGCCGTAGCCGACCGTTTGATGGAACACCGCCGACGAGAGCACGTGGATCGACTGTCGTTCGACGACGAGGAGGGGGTGAGGAGTGATGCTCGGGGTACAATTCGGGCGGTCCCACTTTCTGTCGAGGGTTTCGGCCCAGTGGCTACTCCGCCGGCGCCGTCGCCGTGAGCAGGAACGTTTCCGGTCGAACGGCCTCGTGCGTGACGGTGAACCCCGCCTCCCGGAGGGCGTCGACCGCTTCCTCGGCGGTGAATCGCTCGTCGACCGGCGGTCCATAGCGTCCGTCGCCCGAGGCGGCCCAGTCGACGATGGCGAGGGTTCCATCGCTTTTCAGCACGCGAGCGATTTCGGCGAGCGCGTCGTCGCTGGCGAACTCGTGGTACGTCATCGTCGAAAACGCACCGTCGAGGCTTCCGGTGGCGAGCGGGAGGTCGCCCACCCCGCTCGTCACGAGTTCGACGTTGTCCGGGACGCCCTTCGCCCGGTAGTAGTCGTGCATCGCCTCCTGAACGTCGACCGCGTGCACCGTGTCCACGTGCGGGGCGACGTCGTCGGTGAAAAACCCCGTGCCGCTCCCGAAGTCGGCGACGTGGTCGTCGTCGCTCGGCGAGAGTGCCCAGAGCAACTCCTCGGCCGAGAGGAACCGATACCGCTTGCCTGCCTCTTCGAGTTTGTCGGCGCGGTCGGCGTCGAAGGTGTGAAACCCCATTAGAGGTTCTCGAAGGCGTCGTCGACGAGTTCGCCGGTCTCGGCCACGATGTCGGCCATCTCCTCGTCGTCGGGCGCCATGCCGATGAGTCGGGCGATGCGCATAATCGAGACGTGATAGACGCGCTGGGTGCCGGGACTCTCCTCCCAGATGACGACGTTGCAGGGCATCAACGCGCCGAGTTGGTTGTCGGTCACGTTGAGTGCCTTCTCGGCAACCGACGGATTGCAGGCGCCGAGCACGTAGTAGGGGTCGCGACCGGCGTCGACTTTCTCGTTGAGCATCTCCGAGGGCGAAAACTCGACGGGGATGCCGAATCCGGCGTCGGTAAACACCTCGCGGACGTGCTCGATGGCTTCCTCGTGGTCCATCTCCAGGGTCGCTTCGGCTTCACCGAAGTCGTCGGGGCTAATCTGTGACGGGTCGATTGGGAGCGTCATCCCTGAGGAGTATTGGGCTCTCAAAGCAAACCTCTTTCGGGTTCTTCCGATGAATGGTGGCGGGAACGCACTCACTCTTGTGAGTTGCTACCGAATTCGTGTGACCGAAACACCGATACCGCTGGATAGTGGTAATTGCACGTGAATGGATAGCAAGAGCAAGATTACGCGCCGGCGAGCGATTGCCGCCGGTGGTGCGACGGTACTGTTCGGCGGTGGAGTCGCGTACCTCGCATCCGGCTCTGAATCCGACGAACCGGAATACGTCCCAGAGACGTTCCACACCAGCGAGGAGACGACCGGATTCGGTGTCGAACTCGCCGGCCGGCCGCTCGTGGGCGACCGTGAAGCGACGGTCGACGTGTACTACTGGACGGACTACCTGTGTCCGTTCTGTAAGAAGTTCGAAACCGAAACCCTCCCGACGGTCGGTTCGGAGTACATCGACACCGGAGACGTGCGACTCGTCGTCTTGCCGTATCCGAACATCGGCGAGTACTCGATGCCGGCGGCCGTCTGGAGTCGCTGCGTGTGGCGAACGGTCGCAAGCACCGACCCCGAAGCCTTCTGGCGCTGGCACGGGACAGCGTTCGACGCCCAACCCGACTCGGGACACGACTGGGCCGACGAGGCGACGTTCAGGGAAATCACCGAACGGACCGACGGCGTTGCCGTCTCGGCCGTCGACAGTTGTCGGGAGTCCCGCGGCGACGCCATCCGTGACGCCATCGAGACGAACCTCGATGTCGCCAAGTCGGCCGAAATCAGCGGGACGCCCGGGTTCATCCTCTACAACCGTGACGCCGACGCGGCGGGCAAACTCGTCGGTGCCCACCCCTACGACACCTTCTCGGACGCGCTCGACCGGGTGTTGGAAGCGTGAGTACCACACGCGATGCGGCTCCGGGGTGGCTCCGGGGGCTCCCCGACGCACTCGGCTATCCGCTCACCTCCGATGGCCGACTCGTGACTGCCGGCGTCGTGACCGTCCTCGCGTACTCGGTTTTGGTGCTGAGTACGTTCCCACAGTTCACGATTCAACTCCTGACGAGGAACCCTGCCGACCTCCTCTATGGGATTGCCGCCCTCACGCGGGAAACGTATCTGAGCGTCGGGTGGCTCGGTCTCCTCTTGGTCGTGACCTACGCGCTGTTGACTGGAATCGCAGCGACACACGCGATTGCTCTCTTCCGGCGTGCCCGTCGAACGAGCGCGTCGACGATGCTCGGCGTCGTTCCCGGGTTCCTCGCGGCCGGGTGTGCGAGCTGCGGTGCCGGCGTTCTCGGCGCCCTCGGTTTCGTCGGTGCGATGGCCGCACTGCCCTTCGAGGGGAACCTCCTCCGACTTGGCGGCATCCTTCTGTTGTTGTTTTTCCTCGGCCGAACGGGTGACCCACAGACGTGTTCGATTACGTAACAGTACCACGAGTCGGGGCCGCCACTTCCGAACAGTTCGCACACGACATTCCGGCTTGAGCTCTCGTTTTCCGGGCGAGCCAAACTATTTGTCGTCTGCCGCTTCAACCGTTAATATATGCCTTTTTCACGCCGATGCTATCTGGAACGTTGCGGGCGCGTCGGCGGTGCACTCGGCGTGGGTGTTCTGGGTGGCTGTGCTCGAAACCAGTCGTCCGACGGGAACCAAACGACGGTTCGAATCGGTTCGAAGCCGTTCCCAGAACAGAAGATATTGGGATATCTCGCCTACGAGCGACTGCAGGATGTCGGGGGGCTCACGGTCGTTGACGAAATCGGGTATGGGAACTCTCTCGCCAACTGGAGGGCGACAGCCAGCGGCGAGAAACACCTGTACTGGGAATACACGGGCACGGCGTGGACACAACTTCCACCCCGACACGAAACACGAGTATCAGACCCCGACCGACTTTTCGAGCGCGTGAAATCGGATGCCCGGTCCCAGGGGCTTCGAATGGCCGACCCTGCGTCGTTTTCGAACGAATACGTCATCGTCGTCGACCGTGCGTGGGCCCAACAACTCGGCATCTCGACTATCACGGAACTGTTCGAGTACATCTCGGAGACGTCGTCCGAAATCGGAATCGCGCTCAACGAGGAGTTTTACCACCGGGACGATGGATGGGACGGCCTGCTTGAGTTCTACGGTGTCGACGAGGATGTACGGACCGCACTCGAATCCGGCGAGTTCACTGTCACCTCCGTCGGGTTGACGTACGAACTGCTGAACCGAAACGGTATCCAGGTGGCGAGTGGGTTCGCCACTGACCCGCAACTCGACCGCCCCGAACTGCTGGCAGTGGCCGACGACCGCGAGTACTTCCTCTCCTATCAGCCAACTCCAACGGCTCACGCACCGCTTATCGAATCTCGGCCCGAGGTCTTCGAGGCTTTGACCCCAGTCGTCGACGCACTTGATGAGACGGTGATACGGACGCTCAACCGCCGTGTATTTCTCGAAGACCGGCCCCCAAGCATCATCGCAAAGCGATTCCTCAGCGAATCGGGTGTGGCCGATGTCTGAGCCGAACAGCCCGTCGTCACGTTCATCCTCGGCCTCCATCTGCGGTCCCGAGGTGGTTTATGATGGATAGGTCGGTTCCCGTGTTCGGACGGCTCCGAGATGTGGTCACGGCATCGTTCCGCCGGAAACTCGCGACCGCTCTTCTCATCGTCTTCCTCGTCGTCAGTCTCGTGACGGTCGGTTTGTACGTTCAAATCGGTGCGTTGCTGGACGAGAACGTCGAACAGTCGATGACAGCGGCTGCAAACGCCGAGGCGAACGAATTGAACGAATGGAGTGGTCAGCATCGTCTCTTGGCTCGGGTCCTCTCGGAACACCCAGTCTACGACTCGGGTAACGTCTCTGAGATGCGTACGTTCCTCGAGGCCCAGCATTCTGGTCGACAGGAAACCTCAGTCGTTCGAGCGTACGTCGTCGACCGTCGGAATCAGACTGTCACCGCCAGTTCGGACTCCCGGATTGAAGGTCAGCAAGTTAGCGACCTTCCATGGGAGGAACCGTTCTCGTTCCGGGATTTCGACGACGTTCAGTTGACGCAGCCCTACGAGGTTGAAAACGGAACCACTGTAGTCGGATTTATCGCACCGATACGACGGTTGCCAGGTAGCTTACTCGTCGTGGAAATCAACACCGAAAGCGTCTTCGAGCGGTTCGAACACCCCGTCGATGGTGGCTTCACCAGAGTGGTGAACTCGAACGGTACGGTCGTGTTTGCCGACGACCGCGACGCGGCACTGACACAGTACAGCGAGGGAACACAACGAGCGCCGATAGTTAGCAGAGGTCTCCGGGGTGAATCTGGGTTCACGGACTCACCGACGTACATTGGCGGGGCCTCTAGTTCGGAATACATCGCTGCATACGATTCGGTTTCCGGTACCGACTGGGTCGTCGTCGAACACGCACCTGCCGAAGAAGCGTACGTCATAACCCGGCGCGGGCGAACGTGGATTGGTGGTATCGCCGTTGTCGCGCTGGTCGCACTGTTCGTGGTTGTCGGTGTTCTCGGAGCCGACGTGACGACTGCGCTGTCAGGGCTGACCGACCGTGCCAGACGTATCGAAGCGGGAGAGTACGATGTCCCGTTCGAGACGGACCGCCCCGACGAGTTCGGCGACCTCAACCGGACGCTTGAATCGACCCGCGACACACTGCAGGCCCGCATTGAGGAACTCCGTGAGACGAAAGCCGACCTCGAGACCTCGAATACGGCGCTCGAAGAACGGTCAGCAATGGTGAGCGTCCTGAACCGGATTCTCCGACACAACGTCAGAAACGATGTGAACGTCATCACTGGTCGGACGGAACTGGCCGCCTCCCGTACCGATGACCAGGTCATCCATGAAGACCTCGAAGCCGTCAAGGAGGCCGCTTGGGAACTTGCTGAACTCTCCGACCGCACACAGCGAATCAAGCAGTTGCTTTCCGAAACGGAGTCTGAGACGAGACCGATGCAACTGGGGGAGAGCCTATCGTCAGCTGTGTCGAACCTGGATAAAGCCGGGTCTGACGCGACTATCACGGTCGACGGCGGCGAGGCGACGGTTGTCGAATCCTCACCGATGTTCCCCGTCGCCATTGCTGATGTCGTCGAGCAAATCCTCTCACACAACGACGAGTCAGTACGAGTCGATATCACGGTAGCTGAAGACGAAGCCGATGATAGTGTGGTTGTAGTTCACATTGATGACGACTGTGGCGGGCTACCGGAGTTAGACGTTCACGCCGTTGGCGCTGGCGAGGAAACGCCGCTCAACCATGGCGAAGGACTGGCGCTTTGGTGTCTGGAGTGGACCGTCTCGAAAGCGGGTGGGGAACTCGATGTTGACCCGGTTGATTCGACGCTTGAAATCCGCTTACCACGGAGCGACTCACTCCAAACGGGGGGTCCGAGTAGTCAACGGGGTAATCAAGGCCTTCAATAACCAATGCGCTCTCCGTCATCTGCAGTTGTATAGAATTGCAAATTCTATACACAAGTGTTTTGGTTCCGGGGCACGTATTCGAACGTGATACCAATGGTCGACTCGATGGCTGAACAACTCCAGCAAGACATGGAGTGTGAGGGGCTCTTGGAGTGCTTTCACGGGCTCAAACGGCTCGACAGGGAAGTCTTCCAGGTGCTCGTTCACACGGACGAACCGCTAACCGTCGACGCGATTGCGGAGACGGTTGACCGCGAGCGCTCGACGGCGTATCGCGCCGTCCAGCGACTGCTTCAGGCCGGCTTCATCCAGAAAGAGCAGGTCAACTACGACCAGGGCGGCTACTACCACGTGTATAAGCCGGCCTCGAACGTCACCGACGACATGCAGCGGTTCCTCAACGACTGGTACGCGAAGATGGGCCAACTCATCGACGAGTTCGAGAACAAATACGAACGGAACGACGCCCCAAACTCACTCGAAGGCTAAGCCCTCCGGAGTTTCGAACGCCGGCTGTACCGCGTCGAGTCGTGTCTCTCTTCTGCCGTAGGTCACTCTCGACTCGACGGGGCGTTGCCACAGTAGTATTGTAGGAATGCCCCATAACTCTTAATTACTGTCGGCCCCTATCGTGAGGTGATGACAGTCGAAACCGCTTCCGACACAGGAACAACCACGCCCGACGAACCACGCCCCATCGCCGGCCAGAGCGAACTGGACGAGTTCGTCGCGGACAACGACGTGGTCCTCGCGGACTTCTACGCCGACTGGTGTGGTCCCTGTCAGATGATTGCGCCCATCGTCGAGCGACTGGCCGCCGAGACCGACGCCGCGGTCGCGAAAGTCGACGTTGACAGAAACCAACAGCTGGCGGCCGCCTACGGCGTCCGCGGCGTCCCCACGCTCGTCCTCTTTGCCGACGGCGAGCAGGTCGAGGAAATCGTCGGCGTCCAGGGCGAAGACCAACTCCGCTCGCTGATTCGGGGGTACACCGAGTAAATGAGCGGGGATATCCACGATGTCGTCGTCGCGGGCTCGGGCATCGCCGGCCTCTCGGCGGCCGTCTACGCGGCGCGTGCCGACCTCGACCCGCTCGTCCTCGAGGGCGACGAGCCCGGCGGCCAGCTGACGCTGACCACCGATGTCGAGAACTTCCTCGGGTTCCCCGAGGGCGTCGGCGGCATGGAACTCGTCCAGCGGGGCAAAGAGCAAGCCGAGCGGTTCGGCGCGACGTTCCAACACGGGAGCGTCGAGTCCGCGACTCTCGACGGGCAGCCGAAAGAACTCACCCTCTCGACGGGTGAGACGATTCGGACGCGTTCGCTCGTCGTCGCCACCGGCGCCAGCGCCCGCTGGGTCGGCGCCGAAAACGAAGCCGACCTGATGGGCTACGGGCTGTCGACGTGTGCGACCTGTGACGGCGCGTTCCACCGCGGGGACGACGTTCTCGTCATCGGCGGCGGCGACAGCGCGATGGAGGAGGCGCTGTTCCTCACGAAGTTCGCCGAGTCGGTCACAATCGTCCACCGGCGCGAAGAGCTTCGCGCCTCCGAAATCATGGCCGAACGCGCCCGCGAGCACGAGGACATCGAGTTCAGGTGGAACACGGAACTGCAGACCCTCCACGGCTCACAGGAAGAGGGAGTCACCGGTGCGACGCTCGTCTCTCACCCCGACGGCTATCCGCGGGAGAAAGCCGAAGCGGGTATCGAGGTCGACACCGAAACGGTCGACGTCGGCGGCGTGTTCTACGGCGTCGGCCACACACCAAACACCGACTTCCTGGAGGGAACGGGTGTCGAGCGCGACGACAGCGGTTACATCGTCCCGCAGACCGACGCGGACGGTCGCCCGACCGCTCGGACGACTGTCGATGGCGTCTTCGCCGCCGGCGACGTTGCGGACCCGAACTACCGGCAGGCGATTACGTCGGCGGGGACCGGGAGCATGGCTGCACTCGACGCCGAGGAGTATCTGGAGACGCTCTCGGAGCGGAAGCGCCAGCGCATCGAAGCGTAAGCAGGATAGAATTACGGGCCCCGACTGTCGTTCGAACCGATTTCACGTCCGTTTGGATGGGTTTGTCAGAACGTTTTGTAAGGCACTCTTCGACCGACCGGTAGAGCGACCAGCATGTCCGACAATCCGTTCACCGATTCACCCATCTCTCGCCGGCAGTTCGTTCGACTCTCCGCCGCGACTGGCGGAGCGCTCGCGCTACCCGGACAGGCCAGCGCCGACGCATCTGCGCCGGCGTTCGACGCCGAATACGAGTACCTCCTGAACCACACGCCAGATGACTACGCGGTGCCGACGCTCGTGACGTTCGATGACGTGGGTGGGCTGGGCGCGATGGAGGCGCTCGTCGCCGAGACGCGAACGACGACCGAACCGCAACCGGCGGGTTACGCGACGCTGTCGACGACACAGGCCCAGCGAGTCGCCGACCTGCCGACGGCGGAGACGCTTCACTTCTCGCCGGGAGCGAACCCGTTCTGGCGACTCGGCTACTATCCCCTCGGCGTCTTTCCGGAACCCGAGCGGAGCGTCGATTTCCTCGATTACGAGGAGGTGGCCGCCGGACTCGACCACCTCGCCGACGTACACGACGACCGGATGCGGGTGCTGTCTGTCGGGGAAAGCGCGGGCAAGTACAACAACGTCAGCGACCGCCGGGACCCACGGGACGTACTCGTCGTCGAACTCGCCGAGAACGTCGACGACCGCGAAGCCTTCGCGGCGAAGAAGCAGGTGCTGATTAACTGCACCATCCACGGCAACGAGCGGGCCGGCGGCGAGGCCGCACCGCGGTTCATCGAGGAGGTGTTGACCGGCCGTGAGCGACACATCGAAGCGCTGCTCGAGGAGTACGCCCTCGTGTTCACCTTCACGAACCCCGACGGGTGGGCGGCCCGTCGACCGCAGTACGACAGCAACGGGGTTCCGGGCGCGCCGCTGCACGAACGCGGCAATCTCGGCGGCGACACCAACCGCCAATTCCCCAATCCGGGATGGGTGTCCGCAGCCCACACCATCGCCGAACCGCTCGGGCGGACGCTGGACGGCGAGACACGGCCGCCGGACTACGTCGCGGAGACGACGCCCGATATGCTCGCGTTCGTCGAGCACTGTCGAACGTACGAGAACCTCGTCTGTGGTATCGACCTCCACGGGATGTTGACCTCGAAGGATTTCGTGCTCGCCCTCGATGGAGCCTCCCAGTCGTCGACGGACCAACTGCAGAACAGTTTCGACCTCATCGAGATTATCGACGACCACGTCACCGAGGCGTTGCCGGAGTGGAAGCAGGCCGGCGAGGCGCTGACTCCGCTCACCGACCAGTTCAACCCCAGCGCGGCGGGACTGTCGGCGATTCCCGAACAGGCGTTCAACTACGGAACGCCCGTCGAGACCATCGGCTACTCGGGGACAGGTTTCGTCGACGAGTGGATGTCGTTCCCCGAGGAGCTAGGCGGACTCGGCATCCCGAGTCTGACCATGGAGATGGCGTACTCGAACACCGTCGGTGGGAACGTCTTCGACCCGGTTCGCGTCGGGATGCAGGCCGACGGCTACCGGGCGTCGATTCGCGGCGCCGTCGAGTTCGCCACCCGCGATGTCGAGGGTCGTTTCGAGGGCGACGGCGACATCGCCTACGTCGAGACGGATTCGCTGACCGCCAGTGCCGAGGACTTGCCGCATCCCGCCGACGCACCGGACGGCGACGACGCGAGCGTCTCGACGACGAGCGAGACGACGGTTCCGGCCGGCGGAACGGGGATAGCGACGACGACCGTTGGCTCCGAGACGACCGCACTCGCGGTCCATCCCCACGTTCCTCAGTCGGTCGCCAGTGCTCGCCTTCGGGCCCCCGACGGCGCTGTCGTCCGTGAGTTCGACGCGACCGACGGTCGGGCCCTCGGTGGGGCCTGTTGTGGCCTGCCGACGTGGGAGGTGTCGACCCCGGTGGCCGGCGAGTGGACGCTCGAACTGCGCGACGAACTGGGTGAGGGAAGCGACGCGCGGGCGTCGTTCGTTCAGGCCCGCGGCGCCGGTGAGGCGCCTGACCCCCGCGAGCAACTCGGCTACGAACAGCGCGACTACGAGGTGACGCCGCTGCGGTACTTCGAGGACCTCGCTGACGACGCCGACGTGGCCGTCGACGGCGTGACCGTCGAGGAGGTCGTCGAAGCACCGGCGCCCGGAAAGAGTGTCGAGAACGGCAACGCATCCTTCACCGACGGTGTCGACCTCTCGGCGTACGACCATCTCGTCGCAATCCACGACGACGGCGGGGCCGACGAGGAGTACGTCGAGTCACTCGAGTCGTTCGTCGAAAGCGGTGGAAACCTCGTCGTCACCGACAGCGGCCTGAACCTGCTTTCGGCCTTCGAGAGCCTCGATATCGTTTCGGCGGATATCTACGAGCAGACCGGCTACGTCGGCCAACTCGATTCGGTGAATGACGGTCACCCACTGGTCACCGACCGCCGTCCGATTCAGGACCACCTGTGGTACATCGCGCCGGTCGGATACTCCGAGGACGAGGCGCCGGTGTGGAGTATCGACAGCAACACCTTCGAGGAGTCGGGTGGCACCGTCGCAGGGACCGCCGGCGGTGATGTCGTCGTCGGAACGCTGGAACTCGGAGCGGGAACGATACAGGTCGTCGGGTCGTTGCTGCCCGAGGCGAACCAATCGAACCTCCACCCGTTTGGCATGTGTGACTACGCGACGACGTACTTCGGCCACCTCGTGATGACGAACGCACTTCGCGGTCAGCAGGTCCGTGCGGTTGACGGCCGCGAGACGGTTCGGGTCGGTCGCGGGAGCGGCGAGTAATCGGACGCCAGCCACCGAGGTGTGGACGGCGACCGACCGAACTCAACCGAAGATGCCGAAGCCGAGACCGCCGAGGAAGCCGACGATGACCGCGACGGGGTTGTCCTGGGTCTCGATGTCGACGGTGGCGACTTCCTCGCCGTCCTGCATGACCGCGAAGGAGTCACCGAACCCACCGCTGTTGCGGTCTTCGAACTCGTTGTACCCCTCGTAGGTCAGCGAGCCGGGTCCGAGGTACAACTCACCGTCCTTCTCGCAGTAACTGGCCTGTGATTCGCTTTCTACACAGTCGACGCGGGCGTGGCCGCCGGTGACGACGCCGTCGACGACGAGCGTGCTTCCGTCGTCGGTTTCGAAGGTAATCTCACCGGGAACGCCGTCGCCGCCGAGTTCGATGTCGTTTTCGCCGAGGGGGTCTTCGGCGGATTGGGCCGCCGCGGGCATCGTCGCGATTCCAACCCCGACCAACAGCGTCAGGAGGGCCACGATTGCAGTACGGGTGTCCATACCACACCCAAAACAACAAATAAATTTAGAGTTCTGCCGGCAAGTCACTGTCTTTTATAAACTGGCGACGAGCGACAGTCTACTTTCACCCCGGTTGGCAAAGTTCTTATTCGGTGCCGCGCCAAGACGTGATACCCTCATGGCGCGCGCGGAGAACACCGAAGTCATCGACAAGTTCGAGCAGTTCTACCGCGACTACTATCGCAACGAAATCGGTGAACTCGCCCAGAAGTACCCGAACGAACAGCGCTCGCTGTACGTCGACTGGGACGATCTCTATCGTTTCGACCCCGACCTCGCCGACGACTTTATCGCCCAACCCGAACAGATGCGCGACTACGCCGAGGAGGCCCTCCGACTGTACGACCTTCCGGTTGACGTGAAACTGGGACAGGCCCACGTTCGAATCCAGAACCTCCAGAAGACGACGGGCATCCGTGAAATCCGCGCGCGCCATCGCGGACAGTTGGTCGCCGTCTCCGGCATCATCCGGAAGGCGACCGACGTGCGTCCGAAAGTGACCGAGGCCGCCTTCGAGTGTCAACGCTGTGGCACGCTTACCCGCATCCCCCAGACCTCCGGGGAGTTCTACGAACCCCACGAGTGTCAGGGCTGTGAGCGGCAGGGCCCCTTCGAAATCAACTTCGATCAATCGGAGTTCGTCGACGCCCAGAAACTCCGCGTTCAGGAGTCCCCCGAGGGATTGCGCGGCGGGGAGACGCCCCAGAGCATCGACGTGAACATCGAAGACGACATCACCGGGAAGGTGACTCCCGGTGACCACGTTCGGGTCATCGGAATCATCCATCTCGACCAACAGGAGCAAAACCAGAGCAAGACCCCCATCTTCGACGTGTACATGAGCGGCATCTCCGTCGAAATCGAGGACGAGGAGTTCGAGGAGATGGACATCACCGACGAGGACAAGAAGGAAATCTACGCGCTCTCCGAACAGCAGGACATCGAACAGCAGTTCATCGATTCGATGGCACCCTCCATCCACGGCTACGAACAGGAGAAACTCGCCATCATCCTGCAGTTGTTCGCCGGCGTCACGAAGAACCTCCCCAACGACTCCCGAGTGCGTGGGGACATCCACATCCTGCTGATGGGCGACCCCGGGACCGGGAAATCCCAGTTGATTCAGTACGTCAAGAACATCGCCCCGCGGGCGGTGTCGACTTCCGGGAAGAGCAGCTCTGCGGCCGGGTTGTGTGTCACCGGCGATACGATGATTCACACCGACAGCGGATTCCAACCGATTCGCGACCTCGTTACTGGGGAGCTTCCCGAACCGGTTCGCGATGAGACGGCCGCCCCGAAGGCCGTCGGCGTACAGACGTTCGACCGGAAAGCTGGCGAGATGACAGAAGCCACCACCTCACACGCGTGGCGAATGCCGGAGAAGCCGTGCCGTCGAATCGAGACGAGCGACGGGAAGGAACTCGAAGCCTCGGTGAACACGCCCGTGTTGACGTGCGGTTCCGACGGCATCGAGTGGCGGGAGATATCGGAAATCGAGGCCGGCGATTACGTCGCCATACCCCGACACGGGGACCTCGACCGTTCGCCGGTGCCCGTTCGGGAGTTCTTGGAACTGTCGACGGAGAAAATCCAGCTATCGGACGAATCGGTTGCGTTCCTCCGTGAGGCGCTTCAGGCGGAGTTCGGGACACTCAGAGACGCGGCGGCGGAACTGGACCTCTCGGAGGATTTCATCTACCTCCACCTCAAGAATCGCCACGTCCCACTGGAGAAACTGGACCGGATGCTTGGGGCTATCGGAGCGACCCGCGACGACGTTCAGTTCGAGCGGTTGATGCTCAGACACGGCGACAGCATCACGCTCCCCGAAACGTTCGACGAGGATCTCATGTACCTATCGGGTCTCGTATTCGGTGACGGCGATATCTCGCTGGACCGACGCGGGGGGAACCGAGGGCAGGTTCGCATCTCCAACGGCGACGAGACGGTGCTTGAACGGGCGGCCGACATCTTCGAAGCCAAATTCGACAAGCGACCGGACATAGAGCATCAGGACGACAGAGTTCCGTCCATTCGGTTCAACAGCGCGACCGTCGCGCGGTTGTTCTCGAATGCGGGAATGGAGACGCCGAAAGCGGACCTCGCGTTGGCTCCGGAACTGACTGCCGCAGAGCACGCTGACGCGTTCCTTCGGGGTCTGATGGACGCCGATGGTTCCGTCTCGGCACGCGACAACGGCGGGTCGAGCGTTTTGCTCTCGACGATTAGTGAGGACCTCGCCCGACAGGTCCAGTTGCTGCTCGAAACGTACGGCGTTCGGGCGTCGGTTCGCGAACGGGACCGGCGAGGGACTTACGAACTCGCCGATGGGCGGACCATCGAGTCGAAACACGTCCAGTACTTCGTCGAGATGTACGGGGCCGATATCGACCGGTATGCCGAGGCTATCGGCTTCGAAGTCCCCGAGAAGCAGGAGGCCCTCGAAGGAATAGTCGCCGAGAACCGACAGCAACGCGAGATGCTCCCCGTCGGCTCGGCGCTTGCGACTGTCGATGGGTCGGCCGGCGAATACTACCAGAACGTCAACCGGGGGGACAACCCCGGACGAGCACGAGCACGTACGATGCTCGAAGACATCGACCTCGGGTCGGCGGAACCGAACGTGCGTGAAGCCGTCGAGGCGGACCTCCGCTGGGACGAAGTCGTTGCCGCCGTCGACACCGGCGAAAAAGAAGTGTTCGACCTGACGGTTCCGGAGACGCACAACTTCGTCGGAAACGGCATCGTGACCCACAACACCGCTGCAGCTGTTAGAGACGACTTCGCCGACGGCCAGCAGTGGACACTCGAGGCCGGCGCCCTCGTCTTGGCCGACCGCGGCGTCGCTGCCGTCGACGAACTCGACAAGATGGACTCCTCGGACCGCTCGGCGCTCCACGAGGGCCTCGAACAACAGCAAATCAGCGTCAACAAGGCCGGCATCAACGCGACGCTGAAGAGCCGATGTTCGCTTCTGGCGGCGGCGAACCCGAAGTACGGCCGCTTCGACCAACACGAAAAGTACAGCCAGCAAATCGACCTCGAACCGGCGCTGCTGTCGCGGTTCGACATCATGTTCATCATCACGGACGTGCCGGACCAAGAGAAGGACAAGGAACTGGCCGAACACATCGTCCAGACGAACTACGCCGGCGAGGTGTACACCCACCAACAGCAGAACCCCACTTCGAACTTCTCGGAGGACGAAGTCGAGAAAGCCACCGAGGACGTCCAGTCGGCCATCGACCCCGAGTTGATGCGGAAGTACATCGCCTTCGCCAAGCGGAACGTGTTCCCGACGATGACCGAGGAAGCCAAGACGGTCATCGAGGACTTCTACGTCGACCTCCGCTCGAAGGGGCTCGACGAGGGCTCGGCAGTTCCGGTGACGGCACGGAAACTGGAGGCGCTGGTTCGGCTCTCGGAGGCCAGCGCGCGGATGCGGTTGGGCGACCACGTCGAAAAGCGGGACGCCGAGAAGGCCGTCGACATCGTCATGTCCTCGCTGAAAGACGTCGGCGTCGACCCCGAGACCGGCGAGTTCGATGCCGACATCGTCGAGACGGGCACCTCCAAGAGCCAACGCGACCGCATCAAGAACATCAAGGCTCTCATCAGCGAAATCCAAGAGGAGTACGAAGAGGGCGCCCCCATTGAGGAGGTACTCGACCGCGCCGAAGAGATGGGCACCGAGCGGTCGACGGCCGAACACGAAATCGAGAAACTCCGACAGAAGGGCGAGGTGTACGAACCACAGAGCGGACACCTGCGGTCGGTGTGAATGGACCGGATCGCACGCTGTTGAATCGATTGTAGCGGTCCATTGAGCGTATTTCGTACAGTGTTACAGATTAGGATTTGTTGGATACACACGCTGTACAACCGGTGTACGCGGGTGTACACTCATTAAGCAGTCCGCAGTGTGAATGCCGTGAGGAGGTGCGAGGGGTGAATTCCAAACCAAGCAGATACGACAGGGAACTGGGGAGACTGAAGCCAGCGAAATACATCAAAGAGGGCCTAACAAGACAATATACCCCAAAGAGCTGAAACGCGGGCGACTAGAACATCCGTATCCCAGAATTGGAAATCAGCCGATACACCCCCATACTTTCGGGGGTGTACGCGGGTTTCAGCGATACGAGATGTGGCGCATTCCGAACGTCCACCTGGCGTATCCCTTCGGGTGAGTGGGGGTGCTACAGCGTTCGATATCCCCGACTGATATGGGTACTCAACCTGAAACAGGGGTTTCTCGGATACTACAACAGGTCGCCTCTCCTCTACGGGTCCTGACAACCAGTCAACCAACCGGGGCTACAGCACCACAAAACAGTCCACACTGCGGGCATTCGAATGAGTGTACACTCTCGATAAGAGTGAGTAAACCCTGCGTACAGGCTGATCCCACGATTTCTAAGGGTGTACAACAAACGAAATTGCACGTTGGCGAATCAATAGAGTCTGAAGGAAGATTAACATACGAAGTGGTCTACCAGTATTTCAGCTGAGAGCGACCGTATCAGAATTGTTTCTCATTGGCGTCGGTTTGCCGTCGTTCAATCAAAAAGCTCGTCTACGACTGGACGCCATGTGACAATTCACGTCATATGTCTAATGTGCAAAACCGAGTTCAAGATAGGAAAATTATCCTGCCTTATTAACCGCTCACCGAATTATTTCAAATCATGGGCAGCCAAGAGGGACAGGATGACAATTCCGAGGGAGGGATTCTGAATCGGACGACCTATCAAATGGATTGGATATTTAGCCACCATTTATATTAAACGAGTACGGGATGATTTTTAACCAGGCATCGGAAGAGATTTTCATTCACTATGTCGGGGACCACATCCCCGATGTCAACGAGACGGTTCTCGAAGACCTCGGCTACACGCTACTTTCAATGAAAGTCTCCGGCATCGAGGCCGTTCACCAGCGTGCTCACGAGGAGCGTCCTCGCCGAGAGCCCGACGGAGTAGATGTAGACGGAGACCCACGCTTGCCACGGAACGACGCTCGTGAGATTGGTCGTTGACCTCCCTCGCACGAACTTGAACGGACACAGATTGTATGAACTGGATTATCGTCCTCTCGATTGGACTCCGTCTGCTCGGTGTCGGCTACTCGATTCTGCTGCTCGCTCGTACCCGCGATCGCCGGTTCGGCTTCCTGACGCTGCTGTTGTCCTTCATGACTCTTCGGCAGCTGCTTACTGTCCAGACGGCAAGTACCGGCCTCGAAGAACTTCCTGGTCTCATCGTGAGCGTGCTCACCCTGCTGACGGTGTACTATCTCTCCGCGTACATCGACGAAGAAAACGCCATCAAGACGCAGCTTCAGATGGTAAACGAGCGGCTCCGAAGCTTTCAGAAGGCCATCGAACACGCCGGTCACGCCGTGTATATCACGGATCGTGACGGAACCATTGAGTACGTCAACCCGGCGTTCGAGTCAATTACCGGGTATTCGGCCAACGAGGCTGTTGGCCGCAATCCACGCATTCTGCAATCTGGCGAGATGCCTGACGACTTTTACGAAGATTTGTGGAGTACGTTGTTGAACGGCAACGTTTGGGAAGAGGAGCTGATTAACCGACGCAAGAATGGTGAACTGTACGCTGTTCACCAGACCATCTCGCCAATCAAGGCCGACGATGAGATTGACGGGTTTGTCGCAATCCAGACGGACATTAGCGACCGGAAAGCACTCGAAGCAGATCTAAAAACTAGTCTAACCCAACTGGAGGTCATGAGTCGCGTGCTCCGCCACAACCTCCGCAACGACATGGCTGTCATCAAAGGCAATGCTGAGACTATTCAGGCAACCAGTGAAGGCGATATAGCCGAGATGGCCGAGATAATCATTGAGGAAAGTGAACACCTCCTCACGACCGCCGATAAAGAACGCGAGATTACGGAGGTACTCGTGGACGAGCAGTCGCCCGAGCAGATTAATCTTGAGGCAGTCATCAACGCCGCTGTCGCGGCCACCCGAGAACAGTGCCCGGAGGCCCACATCACGGTTAAGGGCGAAGCCAATCGACGGGTCCGGGCGGTAAAGTCTATCAATCGTGCGCTAACGGAACTCCTGACCAATGCCGTCAATCATTCCGATCAGACAGAACCATCGATTGAGGTGATCGTTGAGAACCGCGACGACGCTGTAGTCGTCCGAATCGCCGATGACGGGCCGGGGATTCCGGAGATGGAACGGAAGATTATCACGGAGGAAGCTGAAATCGATTCGCTGTACCACGGCACGGGCTTGGGGCTGTGGCTCGTGAAAGTAATCGTTGAGGATTCAGGCGGCTCGCTAGCATTCGACGAAAACGAACCCCGGGGCAGCATCGTTACGATAACCCTCCCGATGGCTCCGGTGGGTGGTATTGACTGATGAGAGAAGACGACTTGTTAACGGACATTGACAGTTTGAGCGACGCCGTCTTCCTGTAAGATATCGACGCTCAGTACAGCGATACCTCACCAGTGCGAACCCGGTGATTTTTATCAGCCGCGACGGGTGGCGGCTGCCAGCAGTCGCCGGAGAGTTAATGACGAGAACAAAATCACCGAATCCGAAGCGTCGAATGGGCGTGTACAAGCGATTTGACTCCGTTCCTACAAAGCACCGTCTTGACCGATACAATGTGGAATATGAAGGCCAAGACGTCTGGGCGGAGTTCGAACGAACGCGCAACGACGAATTTGACTCCGAGGCATACCGGAACACGCTGAAAAAGACCGAACGGACGTGGAAGGCACACATGTCGAACCGTGGCCGGCATCACGCGCTCGCGAGACCGCGAGATGTTGAGACGTGGTGTGCAGATCTTGCTACTGACCGGAAACTGGAGACTGTGTACAAGGAGTACTGGATTCGGCTCGAAGAGTTTTACTCGTGGCTTCAGACCCACATTGACCATCCACATGTGTATCAACCTGTTCTGATGGCTGCTGCGAGTCACGAGATAGCGCGCGCTGTTTGGTGGGTGAAAATGGACCATAACAAAGCAGCTCTAGGCGGGGTGAACGATGACTGAGCAGACTGATAGCCGCCGAGAAATACTGGCCGACGCGTTCGACCGAGAGACGGACCCGCTCAAACGATATGAACCGACGTTCTCCCAAATCGATATCGACCCTTTCGAGATGTTTTACTCCGAGATTTTGGAGGCGAATAACAACGCGGAGGGCACGAAGACAGCCTACCGGCGGCTATTCGATCAATGGCGAAACCATATGCAAAGCGAAGGGAGACATCCAGCGTGCCCCAACGAACAGCATGTTCGGTTATTCGCAGAACACTGTCTAGAGCATCGAAATAATCAACCGGATACTGTTCGGACGAAGCTCCGTCGACTGTCTGGTGTTTTTGAGTACTGGCAATCCGACACCGTGTTTCCTCATTCACAGGATTTCAAACCATTTGAGCAGGTTACTTCCAAGATGGACCTGCGACGACCAGCACAGAAAGAGCCACCGCGTATTCCAGTCCCCACCCTCCGAGAAATACTCGAAGCAGTTACACACATTCGAGACTGGCTAGTTATCGGCTCACAGTTGAAACTCGGGCTCCGGGCCTCGGAGTTGTGTAATCTACAACTCCAAGACATCAATCTGGATCATGACGAACTCAACCGATTCTATCCGGACTTGGGGACACATCCCGAAGTCTCGGACCGACCAAACGCAGTTTACGTTGCTACGCGTGAGGAACGGGACAAAAACAAATCGCGAAATCCACGTGTACTCCCTCTTGATGAAGAACTTCAGTCGGCCGTCACACGCTACTTGCTAACTCGACCTGATTCTGGTGCTCCCTGGGTAATCCTTTCACACACGACTCACAGCCAGGTTTCGCAAGAGTATGTAAATTCTACGTGGAGAGACGTATTCCGCCCCGAATACGATGAAACAGCGGAGCATCGAGCTGTGACAAGTCACTTCGGCCGACATCGGTTCACGACGTACTGGCGTGTCGAACAGGATCTGAACAGAGAACTCGTGAAATACATGCGCGGCGATACACCACAAGACGCCTCGAACGGTGGTCGAGATGCTATCGATGAATACCTTCACACGTACTACGAGGATATCGAGTCAATCTATCGGGAGCGGATATTCTCACTCGGTTTGAACGATCCGACTACTCCCGGATATTGAGCGAAGGGACAGCTTATCCGTCCGCCAACGTTCTGGAATCACCGCCGTAAAAAACTGCCCTACGCTTACTGCCCGCCGACCGGCGGGACGAGCAGGACGTTACTGTTCGCTCGGGCGGTCACGGATTCGGATGTGCTCCCCAACAGCAGCCGTCGGATGCGGCTTCGGCCCCGAGAGCCCATGAGAACGGTCGTTGGCTGGACTTCCGCTTCGGCGGCGAGGATTTCCTCGACGGCTTCGCCTTCGCGAACCATCGTCGTCACCTCGATGCCCTTCTCACGCAGTCGCTCGGCCAGTGCTTCGAGTTTCTCTTCGGCGTCTTCGACGCCCGGAGAGCCGCTTCGGCGCTCTGGTGGGCGGACGTGTAGCAGCGTCGCCTCTTGGGTCGGGGTGTCGAGGTACCGGAACTGCTCGAAGGCGTGTTCGGCGTTCTCCGAGAAGTCCGTCGCATAGAGCACGCGCTGGAAGAGGTGCTCGTTGACGACTTCGTGGTGGTCGTCTTCCTCGGCGATGCGCTGGACCAAAAGCGGCCGGCTCGCCGTCCGGGCGACGTTGCGGGTCGTCCCGCCGATGAAGCGCTCTCGGAGGGGACTCTTCCCGCGAGAGCCGACGATAATCAGGTCGGCCTTGATTTGGTCGGCCAACCCGTTGATGCGTCGGTGTGGCGTCCCGCGGACGACGTGGGTTTCGACGTCGAATCCCTCCTCTTCGAGCAGTCGGCGCTGCCGTTCGAGGGCGGCTTTCGTCTGCTCGCCGATGTCGCTTCCCGGCATGCCCGTCGTCACGTTCGGACTGGTGACGTTGAGGAGGTGGACTTCGGTTATCCCGTAGCGGCCCAAACACTCGAGGCAGATTCGGGAACTCATCGCCGTCTCGATGGAATCGGAGAGGTCGGTTGCGTATACGGCTCGCATAGTAGGTGGTTAGGACGGTAGCGATATAATATTGTCCCATGTTCCCAATATTCTGGACAAGCCGAACACCGACGACTATCAGGGGCGGCCCCCTCTGTTTTGGTCCTCGGCCACGATAGCCGACGTATGTACGACCAAATCCTCTTTCCGACCGACGGAAGCGACGGGGAGAATCGCGCGCTCGACCACGTTCTCGACATCGCGTCGTCACACGGGTCGACGGTACACATCCTCAACGTAGCGGACACGACGCGGGATAGCCTCACGCGAATTCAGGGCGAGGTCGTCGACGTGCTCGAACGAGAAGGGGAGGACCTCCTCGAAGAGGTGGCTGAACGCGCCCAAGAGCGCGGTGTCGAGACAGTGTCGACCGTCGTTCAGGGTGAACCGTATCGCACCATCGTCGAATACGCCGACGAGTACGACATCGACCTCATCGTCATGCCGACGCACGGTCGCAGCGGCCTCCAGCGGTTGCTACTCGGGAGCACAACCGAACGCGTCGTCAGGCGTGCCGAGGTTCCCGTGCTCACGATTCGACCCGATGCCGCGGCCGAACCCCACTACCCGTATCGAGACGTGTTGGTTTCCACCGACGGCAGCGAGGGGGCGACCGAAGCGCTCTCGGTTGCGGCCGACGTGGCGACCGAGGCCGAGGCCGCCCTGTACGTCCTGTCGGCCATCACCTACCAGTCACTCGGTATCGACGTCCGAAGCGACATTCAGACCGCAATGCTGGAGGAAAGCGCCGAGGACATCGTCGAGGAGGCGACGGCACTCGCGGAGCGCGCGGGCGTCGAGGAGGTACACGGCGCCGTCGAGTACGGGTCGTCGGTCCACAAGGCCATCCTCTCGTTTCTCGAAGAACGGGAGGTCGACCTCGTCGTTGTCGGCACCCACGGCCGGACCGGTTTCGACCGATATCTCCTCGGAAGCGTCGCCGAGGCGCTGGTCCGAACGTCGCCAGTGCCCGTGTTGACGGTTCGCCCACCAGCGGCCGAAGACGACGAGTGAGCGCCGGCGTCGGCGCCCTCCGGCGAGGCTGACCTTCTTTGTCGTCGGCGACGTTGCCGAAGCATGGAACTGGAGACGGAGCCGTTCGACCTCGATACGTCGACGCCGACGGTCGTCATTCACCGCGAGGACGCCGAGGCGCTGGGCGTCCACGCGATGGAGCGTGTCGAGTTATCCGACGACACGGGAACCACGGTCGGCGTCGTGAAGGTGACCACCGACCTGATAGAACCCGGAACTATCGGCATGACGCGACCGCTGATGCATCTTGAGGGGTCGGTCGACGTTCGCCTGTCGCCCACTCCGCAGTCGACGCGGTACGTCCGGCGAAAACTCGAAGATATCGAACTCGACCACACCGAAATCCGGAGTATCGTTCAGGACATCTACCATGACCGCCTGACCGACATCGAGTTGACGGCCTACGTCTGTGGCCTCCAGGCCAACGGCCTCTCGCTCGAGGAGACGACCTCACTGACCGAGTGCATGGCGGACGTGGGCAGTCGAATCACGTGGGATGACGCGGTCATCGCGGACAAACACTGCATTGGCGGCGTTCCCGGCAACCGGACGACGCCCATCGTCGTTGCCATCGTCGCGGCTGCCGGCGTGAAGATTCCGAAGACCTCCTCGCGGGCGATTACCTCGCCGGCAGGGACGGCCGACACGATGGAGGTGTTCTGTAACGTCGAGTTGGGCCAGTCGGAAATCGAGGCCGTCGTTCGGAAAGTCAACGGCTGTATCGCGTGGGGTGGTGCGGTCGACCTCTCGCCGGTCGACGACCGCATCATCGAAGTCGAGACGCCGCTGTCGCTGGACCCCGAGGGGCAGGTCATCGCATCGGTGCTCTCGAAGAAACGCAGCGCCGGCTCGACCCACGTCGTCGTCGACATCCCCTACGGCGAGAGCGCGAAGGTGGCGAGTCTCGCGGAGGCCCGTCGACTCTCCCGTGGATTCAAACGGGTCGGCGAACACCTCGACGTTCGCGTCGAGTGTGCCATCACGCGGGGCGACGGTCCCATCGGCCGGGGCATCGGCCCTGCCCTTGAGGCCCGCGACGTGCTCGCGGTTCTCGAAGGCGACGGCCCCTCCGACCTCCGCTCGAAGAGCGTCGAGTTGGCGTCGATACTGCTGGAGCGCTGTGGAGTCGACGCCGACGCCGAGGCGTTGCTCGAATCCGGTCGCGCCCTCGAAACGTTCCGCGACATCATCGAGGCACAGGGAGGCGACCGGGGCGTGACTCGCGAGGACATCGAAATCGGGTCGCTGACCGAGACCATCGTCGCCGAACGGGACGGCGTCGTGACGAACGCCGACAACGGTGTGTTGGCCGAACTCGGCCGCCGGGCCGGGGCGCCGAAGGACAAGGCTGCGGGCGTGGTGTTGCACGTCGCCACCGGCGAGGCGGTCGACCTGGGGGACCCGCTGTTGACGATTCACGCCGAATCGGCGGCGAAACGCGACGATGCGGCGGCGCTGGAGGCTCGCGCTGACGTCTTTCGGATTCGCCGCCCCGAGGAGATGGTCATCGACCGGGTGTGACGTTGGCAACCCGAGCCGTCGAAAGACCGGTCGGTTGTCGACCTACTCCGCGCTGTCGCCGATGTCGGCGGCGATGGCGTCTAACTCCTCGTCGGAGAGTTCCGGCAGGGTCCGGACGATGGAGTGGACGGCGCCGCCGCCGTCGCCGTCGAAGCGGGGAACGAGGTGGCCGTGGACGTGGGGGACCTCCTGTCCGGCGGCGTCGCCGTCGTTCATTCCCACCGTGACGCCGTCGGCGTCGACGGCCGCCTCGACGGCGGAGGTGAGCCGTCCGAGCGTCTCGAAGACGGCGTCCCTGTCGGCCGCCGGCAAATCGGAGACGCGCTCGTGGTGGTTCTTGGGGATGACGAGCGTGTGGCCGCGAGCGAGCGGGTTGGCGTCGAGAAACGCCAGCACGTCGTCGTCTTCGTAGACGGTTCGCGCCGGGATTTCGCCATCGATGATGCGACAGAACACACAGTCGTCGGTCATATCACCGTTTTCTCCGAGGAGCGCCATCAATCTTGGCTCCAGGAGTTTTAGTACTTTTATACGGGCATATTAGGGTGTTTATAGGGGTAAAGAATAAACCGCATTCCTACGAACGGTTGTTTCGTAGCGCCATGGGACACGATTACAACACGCACAATCGGCGGACGTTCATGAAGGCGACGGCTGGCACGATGGCGGTCGGCGCCTTTGCCGGTTGTCTCGGCGGCAACGGTAACGGCAACGGAAACGGCGGCGGTGAGGACAGCATCACCGTCCCGGGTCTGTACGACGAAAGCGGCGGAACCTCCGACGTGGGACGGCCGACCGCGATCGGGTCGCGGGACGCCATCGCGTACTTCAACGAAAACGACCTCCTGCCGCAGGAAATCAACCACCCGAACAACGACTACGCCTACGAGGTGCCGCAGGCCCAGCAGTACTACGACGAGTACACCTCGGGGTCGGAACCGCCGATGATTATCGGCTGGGGGACTGCCGACACCGAGGCCCTATCGGGCTCCGTCGCCGAAGACGAAATCGTCTACGTCTCGGCGTCGTATTCGGCGAACCTCCTGACCGAGGAGGCCCCCTACAACTTCTTCGGCAACCTCGACTACACGAGTCAGGCACGGGCCCATCTCAAGTGGATTGCCGACAACGACGCGGAGGCGACCGTCGCCTTCATCTTCTCGAACAACCCGTTCGGCAAGGCCCCCGTCGAGGGCGGCAAGCAGTACGCCGAGGAACTCGGATTGAACGTCGCCTCGGACATCAACCTCCCGCTGGACGCCAACTCCGCGACGACGCAACTGCGGCAGGCGCGGGACGCCGACGTGGACTACCTCATCCACCAGAACACGGCCGCGCCGATGCAGGTGCTGCTGTCCGACAGAGAGGACATCTACCCCGACGTGACCGTCTGTGGGCTGACCTACACCGTCGACGAACCCCGCGTTCAGGAATCCCCGGAGAACTTCGAGGGCGTCCGCTACGTCAACGCCTTCCGGACCTTCCAGGGCGCACTCGATTCGGGCGGCGACGGCGCCTCGATGATAGAGGCGAACTTCGAACGCGAAGGGCGGGACATGGACGACCCGTCGGTCGCGAACCTCAACTACGTCCGCGGGTGCATCCACGGCCTCCTCGTGTTGAAGGGCCTGCAGAACGCCATCGACGCCGACCGCGACCCCACGAGCGGGTCGGCCGTCCGTCAGTCGATGTTCGGAATCGAGGAGGAGAATATGTGGGACCTCGCCGAGCCGTTCACCTACACGGAAGAGGACCGCCGGCCGACGATGACTGGCCGACTGTTCGAGGTTTCCGACGGTGCCCTCGAGTTCGACACGACGGTCGAACTGCCACGGCGTGACGACTGGATTGGACTCTGATGACCGCAAGCGAACGCGAGGCGGTTTCGGCGGACGCCAGCGGCGAGGACGAGGAGACGCCCGTCGTCGAACTCGACAACGTCGAAATCGTCTACGACCGCCACTTCCTGGCGGTACAGGGCGTCTCGATGGCCGCCGAGGAGGGCGACATCGTCGCGCTGTTGGGACCGAACGGCGCCGGGAAGTCGACCATCCTCAAGATGATAAGCGGTATCGGCCGCACCGAGCGTGGCGAAGTCTCACGTGGGCGCGTGTTCTACGACGGCGAGGACGTGACCAACAACGGGGCCAACGAGATGGTCGACCGCGGGGTTACCCACATCCTCGAAGGCCGGCGGGTCTTCGAGGACCTCACCGTCGAGGAGAACCTCCGCTGTGGGTTGTACCGCGGGGGCCGACGCTTCCGGTTCGAGGAGGACGACTACGAAATCGCCTTCGAGTACTTCCCGCAACTGGAGGAAATCCTCGATTTGAAAGCCGGGTACGCCAGCGGCGGCCAACAGCAGATGCTCGTCATCGCGCGGGCGCTCATCCACCGGCCGCGACTGCTGCTGTTGGACGAACCCTCGCTGGGACTGGCGCCGAAACTCGTCGAGGACATCTTCGAGACGCTCGTCGAAATCAACCGACAGGAAGACATCACGATGATTATTGCCGACCAGAACGCCCAGCGAACGCTCGACATCGCCGACTACGGCTACGTGATGGAGAACGGCCAAATCGAGCTGAACGACCCGGCCGACGTGTTGTTGAACCGCGAGGAAATCAAGGAGTTCTACCTCGGCACCTCCGGTGAAGGCTCCCGGTACACCGACATCCGTCACTACAAGATACGCAAGAGGTGGACCTGATGTCTCGGATTTGGAGGTGGACACGGTGAGCGTCGACGACGCTAATGTGGGGTCCGATGCCGATGCCGCCGCGGCGTCGCTCCGAGAGGGCCCGGCGATATCCCCTGAGGAGGCGGTCATCGGCTGTCGGGACGTGACCAAGACGTTCGGCACCGTCACCGCAGTCGACGACGTGAGTATCGGCATCGAACCCGGCGAGTGGGTGTCGATTGTTGGTCCCAACGGGGCCGGCAAGACGACGCTTCTGAACATCCTCAACGGGTTCTACACGCCCGACCCGGGCGGAACGGTGTACCTCTCCGGGGAGGACGTGACCGGCACGCCCGAACACTACCGCGCCCGACACGGATTGGGGCGGACCTTCCAGGGACTGGAACTGTTCGAAGACGAGGACGTCATCGAGAACGTGATGACGGTTCGGGCGGTCAAGAACCGACCGAACCTGCTGTCGGCGATGCTGTTCTACGGCGCCGGCCGGAAGTCCGAAGCCGAGAACATGCGCCGTGTCGAGGAGATACTCGACTACCTCGAGTTGTGGGAACACCGCCACTCGAAAATCGCGACGCTGCCGCTCGGCGTCCGCCGCCGCGTCGATTTGGCGCGGTCGCTGGCGCTGGAACCCGACGTCCTCCTGTTGGACGAGGCGATGAGCGGCCTCACCTTCGACGAGAAGTACGACATGATTCGGTTCCTGACCGACCTCCACGAACAGGAGGACCTCGCACTCGTCATGATAGAACACGACCTCGAAGTCGTTACCTCCGTCTCCGACCGGATGATTGTGATGCAGAAAGGGGGCGTCATCGCGCGAGGCCCACCCGAGGTCGTCACCGAGGACCCCGAAGTCGCCCGCGTGTACACGGGGGTGGACTGAGATGGCAACCGAAGACGGAAACGTCTCCGACGTCGGCGACACCCTCGCAGTCGACCAGGTGCTGTCCGCCCCCGAGGGGGAGGACGTGCCCATCGTCTCCGATCAGGCACTGCCGGAAATCCTCTTCGACCACGTCGAGGAACACGGCGACGACATCGCCTTGCGGTGGAAGCGATACGGCATCTGGCAGGAGTTCACCTGGGAGGAGTACTACGAGCGCGTCGAGCACTTCGCGCTCGGCCTCGAAACGTACGGCTTCGAGGCCGGAGACGTCCTCTTCACCATCGGCTACAACCGCCCCCACCAACTGTGGGCGTGGATGGCCGCCCAGTCGCTGGGCGGAATGGCCGCGCCGAACTACGAGGACATGCTCCCCGACGACATCCGCAAACAGCTCCAACTGCTGGAGCCGTCGGTCGTCTACGCCGAAGACCAAGAGATGGTCGACAAACTGCTGTTGGTGGCCGACGACGTGCCGTCGCTGGACACCATCATCTACCGCGACGAGAAGGGGATGTTCCGCTACGACGACCACGAAGACCCCGAAATCGTCTCGTATGAACACGTCGAGGAACTGGGCGCCGAGCGGCTCGAAACCGGTGAGGTGGCCGATGATTACCTCCACGAGCGCGTGAAAGCCATCGACCCCGACACCCCGGCAATGTTGCCGCCGACCTCCGGGACGACCGGGATGCCAAAGCGGGTGAAGTTGAGCCACTTCAACTTCCTGAACCTCGCGAACGCGGCCATCGAAATCGACCCGCTGCCGAAGGAGTCCGATTACTTCTCGTATCTCCCGATGGCGTGGGTCGGCGAGCAGATGATACTCATCGCGGCGGCGTTCGTCGGCGGTTGGACCGCCAACTTCCCCGAACAGCCCGAAACGGAGGCAGAAGACCTCAGGGAAATCGGCCCGGAAATCATCTTCTCGTCGCCGAACCGCTATGAGGCGTGGGTCGCCGACATCAAGGCGAAAATCGAGAACACCACGCGACTGAAGCGGTTCGTCTACGAGAAGGCGATGTCCATCGGCCGGAAGTACGCCGAGTACATCAGCGGCGACAAAAGCGACGAGGAGCCGCCGGCGACCCTTCGGGCCGCCCACTGGCTGTCGTACTGGGTCGCCTACCGGCCCATCCTCGACAAGATTGGGCTGAAGCGAGCGAAGAACGTCTACACGGGCGGTGGCCCCCTCGGCGAGGACCACTTCTCGTACTATCACGCCCTCGGTGTACCCCTGAAGCAGATTTGGGGACAATCCGAGGTGTGTGGGTTCGTGACGATGCACCGCGACGACGACATCCAGGTCGACACCGTCGGCGAGGTGTTCCCCAACGTCGAGGTCGGCATCACTCCCGGCGGGGAGTTGCTCGTCCGCGGTCCGGTCGTCACCTCGGGGTACTACGGCATGCCCGAGAAGACCGAATCCGCGATGGAGGACGGCTGGCTCCACACCGACGACTTCGGGGCGCTCACCGACGACGGTCAGGTCAAAATCTTCGACCGGATGGACGACGTCTTGGAGTTGAACGACGGCACTGCGGTCGCGCCCATCAGCGTCGAGACGAAACTGAAGTTCAACCCCTACGTGAAGGAAGCGCTGGTCGTCGGCGACGGCCGAGACTCGCTCGCTGCGGTGTTGAACCTCCGGTTCGACAACGTCGCCGAGTGGGCCGACCAACGCGACATCCAGTACGCCGGCTACAAGGACCTCACCCAGAAGCCGCCGGTGTTGGAGTTGATGCGACAGGTCGTCGCCGAAACCAACGAGGACCTCGAACACCCCATCGAGCGGTTCCTCATCCTGTTCAAGGAGTTCGACGCCGACGACGGCGAACTCACCCGGACGGGGAAGATACGCCGGGAGGTCGTCGTCGACCGCTACGGGAAACTCGTCGACGGACTGTACAGTGACCAAGAGGAAGTCGAGATGGACATAACGATAACGTACCAGGACGGACGCGAATCGGAAGAACACGGCACGATGGCTATCGTCGATGTCGAGGAACCGGTCGAGGCCGACGACGGAGAGGAGGTGATACTCGATGGTTGACGTCGTCACCTTCCTCGACATCACCATCTCGGGGATCGGTCTCGGGGCGCTGTACGCCCTGGTCGCGATGGGCTTTGCGCTCATCTACAAGGTCACGGGCGTGTTGAACTTCGCTCAGGGCGAACTCGCCTTGGTCGGCGCCTACGGCGTCGTCATCCTCGGCACGTCGTCGCTGATTTCGACGCCGTTGCCGGCGGTGGCAGCCGTCGGAGCGACGATTCTGTTCGGCATCATTCTCGGGATTTTGCTCGAACGGGTCATCTTCCGGCAGTTCATCGGCGAACCGGTGCTGTCGGTCATCATCGTCACGCTGGCGCTCGGTGGCATCTTCAGCGGGTTCATCCGATTCCTGCTCGGGCCGAACTACCGGTCGTACCCCGAGGCGCTGACGTTCGGATTCAGCATCGACCTCCCGCTGGGTACGTCCATCTCGGCGGCGTACGCGCTGGCGGTGTCGCTGGCGCTCGTCGTCGTCATCGCGCTGATGTTGTTCTTCCGGTACACCGTCACCGGCAGCATCCTGCGGGCGGCCGCCAGCGACGAACAGGCGGCGATGGTACTCGGCGTGAGCATCGAACGCACCATCGCACTCGCGTGGGCGCTCTCCATCGGCATCACCGCCATCGGTGGGGTGCTGTTGGCGATGTCCTCCGGGGGTGCCGGCTTCTCCATCGTGGCGACCGGCATCATCATCTTCGCCGCCGTCGTCTTCGGCGGCCTCGACTCCATCCCCGGGGCGTTCATCGGGGCCATCATCGTCGGCCTGTTACAGGAGTTGGGGTCGTTCTACCTGGAAGGTGGGTCGGCGATTACTGCCCCCATCATCGACGTGAAACTGAACTTCGGCGCCGGCTTCGGCGAGATACTGCCGCTGATATTCCTGCTCGTCGTCATCGTCGTGAAACCGTACGGCCTGTTCGGCACCGAACGCATCGAGAGGCTCTAACATGTTCGAGACACACACCTGCGAGAGACGATTCGACTGTGTGCAGTCGGCCACGGTGGCCGCGAGTGACCGACCGACCGTGGAGGTGCTGTAGCCGTGCCCTGCGGTGAGTACTTCACGAGCTACGAGTCCCGGATGGGGCTGTTCCGCTGGCGCATCCAGCGGGTCGCACTCGTCCTCGCGTTACCGATTCCGTTCATCCTCCCGATGCTGGGGTTGGGCGGCGGGAACATCTCGCTGCTGTCGCAGATGTTCATCTTCGCCATCGCGGTACTCGGATTGAACGTCATCCTGGGGTACGCCGGCGAAATCGTCCTCGCACAGGGGGCGTTCATGGCCATCGGCGCGTACGCGACGAGTCGGATGCTCACGACTGGCGTCGGCCTGCTGCCATCGATGGTCGTCGGCGGCCTGATGGCAGCGCTCGTCGCCGTCGCCTTCGGCCTGCCGTCGTTCCGCGTCAAGGGGTTCTACATCGCAATCTCGACGCTGGCGCTGCAGTTCATCTCCGAGTGGTTCTTCAACAACAGCCGCGCCGAGTGGATTCACGGTGGCTCCCAACAGCAGATATCGTCAGATATCGGCCTCATCGGGCCGCTCGGTGACTTGGGCGGCGACCTGACCATCTACTACCTCGCGCTCGTAGCGATGTTGCTCTTCGCGATGCTATCGCTGAACCTCTCGCGGACCGGCATCGGCCGGACGTTCCGTGCGGTCCACGAGAACGACCTCGCGGCGGCGGTGCTCGGGGTCAACGTCTTCAAGAACAAACTGCTGGCGTTCGCCATCGGTGGGTTCATGATTGGATTCTCGGGTGGACTGTACGCCTTCTACATCGGCTTTATCAGTCCCGATTACTTCACGCTCGCGCTCACCCTCGAACACTACGTGATGTTGCTGTTCGGCGGACTCGGCCGAGTGTGGGGTGCGCTCATCGGCGTCGGCGTCGTCACGATACTGCAGGACATCCTACAGAGCATCCTGCAGTCGGTCTCGGCGGCCACCGGACTGAACGCAACGTCGCTGGTCTCGGTGTTCTTCGGCATGATTATCATCATCGTGCTGGCCGTCGAACCCAAGGGCGTCCTCGCCGCGCTCGGACAACTCAAGGAGTACCTGCGGAAGTGGCCCTACGCCTACTGATGGCCGACGCCACCGAGACCGCACGGGAGTTGCTCGACCTCCCGTTTCACCGCGCCAACGGCATCGAAATCGTCTCGGCATCCGCCGAGGGTGCCCACACGCGGTGGCCCTTCGATGAGTCGCTACTCGGCAACCCCGAGGTACCGGCGATTCACGGTGGCGTCATCTCGGCGCTTGCGGACCTCACCGGTGCCGCGCCGTTCGTCGGCGAGTTGGGCCGGTACACGCCAACCGTCGACCTCCGGGTCGACTACCTGACCCATGCGGGGGAGGCCGACCTCGAAGGCCACGCCGATGTGCGGCGGCACGGTGACACCGTCGGCGTCGCCGACGTGGTCGTCGAGTCGGGCGGGGACCGATGTGCGGAAGCCCGTGGGGTGTACAAGTTGGGACGATGACCGACGAGACGCTTTCAGGCGCGACGGACGTGCACGTCCATCTCATGCCCGACCGACTGATGGCCGCGATACGCGGCGCGCTCAACGAGGACGCCGGCTGGGAGTTTCCCCATCCGACCGACCGCGAGGGTATCGAGGCGGAACTCCGGGCAAACGGCGTCGAACGCTACTGTGCGCTGCCGTACGCCCACAAGCCCGACATCGCCGCCGACCTCAACGAGTGGGTGCTGGAACGCGCCGCCGAATCCGAGATGTGCGTTCCCTTCGCGACGGTCCATGGTGATGACGACGTTCGACCCATCGTCCGGGAAGCGTTCGAGGCGGGCGCACGCGGATTGAAGTTCCAGTGTCCCGTCCAGCGAGTCGGCCCCGACGATCCGCGTCTCGATCCGGCCTTCGAGTTGGCCGCGGAGTACGACCGGCCGATTCTGTTCCACGCCGGCACCGCGCCGATGTTCCGCGATTCGCCGCACGTCGGGGTCGAATCGTTCCGGTCGTTCCTCCAGTCGTATCCGGAGGTCCGGGCCTGTGCGGCCCACATGGGCGCCTTCGAGACGGCGGAGTTCATCGAGACGGCACGAAACCACGACAACGCGTTCCTCGACACCTGTTTCGCGATGTCGACGGCCGTCGGGGAGTACATGGATTTCGACCCCAGCGAAATCGACGATTCGGTGTTCGAGGAACTGTCGGGGCGAGTCATGTACGGCTCGGATTACCCCAACATCCCACACCCGTATCGAGCGGAGTACGAGGGATTGCTACAGCGGGACCTCTCGGATGCGGCCTTCGAGGCGCTGTTTTCTGGGGCGGCGGAGCGATTCCTCGGAGAGCGGTAGTTACTCCACGTCCTCGGGGTCCCGGGGCCGCGTCCCGTGGAACGGCCGGGGCTCCTGTTCTTCACGTGCGAGGAACGCCTCGGCGCGCTCCTGGAACTCCGGGGAGTCCCACACCCGGGCGGTGAGGTCTCGGGCCATCTCTTGACCGGTCAACCCGAGGTTCGTCCACTGCTTCATCACGGCCTTGATGGTGCGGTAGGCCTGTGGGCTCTTCTCGTCGGCGATGGTCGTGAGAATCTCCGCGGCCTTCGCCTCGGCGTCGCCGTCGTCGACGACGCGGTTGATGAGACCGATGGCTTTCGCCTCCTCGGCCTCCAGCAGTCGGCCGGTCAAAAGCAGGTCCCGGGCGCGTTTCTCGCCAATCATCAACGGAAGGAGTTGGACGCCGCCGCCGGCGGCCGTCGAGCCGACGCCGACTTCCGGTTGGCCGAAGCGGGTCGACTCGCCGGCGACGATGAGGTCACACGCCGAGGCGAGTTCGTTGCCGCCTGCGACGCAGGTCCCCTCGGCAGCGGCGACGACCGGCTTGCCGGTATCGCGCAACAAATCCAGCGTCTCGAAGTACGCCGTCATCCAGCGGGCGCCCTCCTCCCACTGTAGTTCGGTCAACTCCGCGAGCGAGGCCCCCGAACAGAAGGGCGGTTCGGTCGACCCGAGGAGGATGCCGCGGACGTCGTCGTCGCGATCGGCGTCGGTAATCGCGACGGTCAACTCGTCGAGGACTCGGGAATCAAGGACGTTGTTGCGGTCGGCTCGGTCGAACCGAATCCGTGCGATACGGTCGTCCTCGGGGTGGCGGTCGACAGCGATGGTTTCGTACGTCATGTGTCGTGTGGTCATCCCACAGGGATATAACACCGGGGGACGACGGGTCGAATATGCGTGGACTGGAAACGAAGACGGCACTGGTGACAGGTGCGGGCGGCGGCATCGGCAGCGCCATCGCGGGGCGGTTGGCCGAGGAAGGTGCGACCGTCGCGGTCAACGACATCGACGAGGAACGGGCCGAAGCGACCGTCGAGGCAATCGAGGAAGCCGGCGGTGAGGCCTTCCCCGTCGTCGCGGACGTGACCGACCTCGGTTCGGTTCGAGAGATGGTCGAAACGGTCGTCGACCGCGCCGGACTCGATGTGCTCGTCAACAACGCCGGCTGGGACCGAATCGAGTGGTTCCTTGAACAGGACCCCGACCGCTGGGACCGCATCATCGACGTGAACCTCCGCGGGCAAATCAACTGTGCGCGGGCGGCCGGCGAGGTCTTCGCCGACCGGGAAAACGGTGGCACCGTCGTTGCCATCGCTTCGGACGCCGGCCGAGTCGGTTCGTCGGGTGAGGCGGTGTACGCCGGCACGAAGGGCGGCGTTATCGCCTTCACGAAGACGCTCGCTCGGGAACTGGCTCGCGACGGCGTCACCTGCAACGTCGTCTGCCCCGGCCCCGCCGACACGCCGCTCACGCAGGCGATGCGTGAGGAGTCGGAATTAGCCGAACACATCCTCGGGAGTATCGAATCCCAGACACCGCTCGGTCGGATGACCGAACCCGACGACGTGGCCGGTGCGGTCGCCTACCTCGCCAGCGACGACGCCGCCTTCGTCACGGGCCAAGTGCTCAGCGTCTCCGGCGGCCTGACGATGGTCGGGTGAAAAGCGAGTCGCTCAGTACCGCTCGTCGACGACGCCCGTGTCGTCGATGTCGTCGACCAACTCGACCTCGTTGGGCGCGACGAGCAGGCGGTCTTTGACCGCCGCCGCGAGTTCTTCGATGTCGGCATTGCCCTCGACGACCAGCCGTATCTGGTCGGTCGACTCCGGCCGTGAGACCTCCAGTCGGAACTCGCCGGTCAGTTCCTCGAAGCCGGCCAGTACGGTGCCGAGCGATTCGGGGTACAGTTTGACGCCCTTGACTTTGAGGCGGCCGTCGGTGCGACCGATGACGCCGTCGGGAAGGACCACCTCGCCGTCGCGTTGCTCCCACTCGGCGAGGTCGCCGGTGCGATAGCGGACGAGCGGACAGCCCTCCTTCTTGAGGTGGGTGACGACGAGTTCTCCGCGTTCGCCGAACGGGAGCAACTCGCCGGTGTCGGGGTCGACGACCTCGATGAGGGCGTAGTCGTCGAGGAGGTAGAGGCCGTCCTCGTTTTCGGTCTCGGCGGCGACCGGGAGTATCTGTCTGGTCCCGAAGTAGTCGACGGCGGTGTCGGCGTCGAGGGCGTCTTTGACCTGCTCGCGCATGCCCGGGATCGAGGTGAACGGTTCGCCGGCGCCGACGAAGGTGTCGACGCTGGCGCCTGCCTCACCGACCTTCAGTGCGAAGGAGGGATTGCCAACGAGGGCGTCGACGTCGAATTGTGAGATGGTTCCGGCGGCCTGTTCGGACTCGCCCGGTCCGGCGGGGATGACCTCAGCGCCGAGGGCTTCGAGGCCGCGCTGGACGATGATACCTGTCCCGAAGGTGTGGTATCCGAAGGTGTTGAGCACGCGGTCGCCCGCTTCGATGCCGGCGCGTTCGAAGGCGCGAGCGTTGGCCTCGGCCTGCCATTCGAGGTCCGCCGTCGTGTCGAAGACGGGCGCGAGGTCGTCGCCGAGCGGCGTGAAACACATCATCGCCGCGCCGTCGTACAGCGACCCCTCGGGGGCGTGGTCGTCGTAGTCGGCCTTCAGGTCCTTCCCCGTGAGAAACGGGAGGTCCCGAAACGCCTCCCAGGAGTCGACTGGGCCGAGGTCGTCGTACAGTTCGTAGTCACCGACGCGTTCGAGTTGTTCGTTGACCACAGCGAGGGTCTCCTCGTCGTCCATGCTTCGAGAGTCCGGCGGAAACGACAAAAAACCGTAGGCCGGTTGACCACCGCTCGGTCACCGGGGGCCGGCGCCGACGCGTTCCAGCGCCGTCGAGATGGCCGATTCGTACTCCTCGGGCTCGTAGTCGAGTCGCGGAATCCAGACGTCCTCGTAGGAGGGGTGCAGTATCGGGACCAGCGGCGGCAGTGTGTCGGTTTCGATGGTCGTCAGGACGGTTTCGAGGAAGCCATCGAGGCTCCGGTCGACGGCGGCCAGCAGCGATTCCGTGGCGTGGCGGCCGGTCGGAACGACACACGCCGGTTGGACGTCCGCCAGTTCCGAACGCAGGTACGGCCGACAGTTGGCGCGCTCTGCGGCCGTCGGTTCGCGGTTCGAGGAATCGGGGGCTTCGGGGTTTTCGGCGGGAAAACACTTCACGGCGTTCGTGAAGTACAGTTCCTCCTCGTCGTAGCCGAGTGCTTCGAAGCGTTCGCGGATGCGGCGGCCGCTGTGGCGTGCCGTGTAGGCCATCCCGGTGTGGTTGCCGCCCCGCCAGCGGTCGGCGTCGGGGTCGCCGGCACCTGGAGCCTCGCCGACGACGACGAGCGTCGCATCACGCGAGCCGACGCCCCAGGAGATGCAGTTCCGGCTCTCGACGAGTCGGGGACAGCGCCGGCAGTCCGCCGAGAGGGAGTTTCGGGTCTCGGGGTCGGGAAACGTCGCCATCAGCCGTCGGTACGTGCGGACGGACGGTCAAGGGTTTCGCCATCCGATATTAAGGACATAATACAGCATATAAGTATGAATTCGATATCGACAGAACGCTTGACACCGTCTACCGCTTCCGCTCACTTGCGAATGAGTGACACACCCTCCGACTCGGACGAGTTGCCCGAACCGATGACCGAAGCACCGCCACACTCCGCTCGCGACGACGAGCGGTACGCACACCTCTCGCTCGGCGACGGGGAAGTCGTCATCTACGACCGGGAGGACCCCGAAACGTGGCTCCAGTCGGATTTCGCCGTCGAAATCGGCGCGTGACTACTCGATTAGCGGGAGCACTGCGCCGAAGACGATCGGCGTAACGAGGCCGATGACCACGCCGAGTGTTTCCATGCCGAAAAAGACCGTATCCAGCGTCGCCGGTACCGTCGAGAGGACGGCGTGCCCGCCGATTTCACCGACGGCACCGACGGCGAAGAGGCCGACGCCGACCAGAAATCCCAGTTTTGCCAACCGCGCGTGGTCGAGGCTTCGCCCCCCTGTTTGATGGCTCATGGTTGCCGTTTTCGACTCGTCAGCGAAAGCGTTTCGATTCATCCGTTCAGTCGAAAAGCCTATTTTCCGCACTCGCCGAGTAGGGCCAATGCGAGAACTCCTCGTCGCCGGAATCGAGTCCGTCGCCTACCTACTCGGAACCGCCGCCCTCGCTGGGGCCGGCGTCTTCGCCGAACTGACCAGTCTGTCGTATCTCGACGCTGGAAACACCATGTTCGCAGCCTGGCTCGCGGTGATGGGGTTCGTCGCCCTGTACGGTGCGTTCTCGCTCGGTAACGACCACCTTCTGCCGCGACTCCGCGAGCGACGCGCGTAGAGCCCTTCGCACGGTACCGATTCTCCTTTAACAGCGGGGCCGGATTAGGATATATGAGCAGGTTCGCCGAGGTCGACGACCAGTACGACCCCGACGCGGTCGAAGAGCGGGTGTTCGACCACTGGGACGCCGTCGACGCCTACGAGCAGACCAAGGAGCGTTTCGCGGACGAAGAACCGCTGTTCTTCGTCGACGGGCCGCCGTACACCTCCGGGGCCGCCCACATGGGGACGACGTGGAACAAGACGCTGAAGGACGCCTACATCCGCCACCTTCGGATGCGGGGCCACAACGTCACCGACCGCCCCGGCTACGACATGCATGGCCTCCCAATCGAGACGAAAGTCGAGGAGAAACTCGGCTTCGACAACAAGAAGGACATCGAGGAGTTCGGCATGGAGAACTTCATCGAGGAGTGTAAGACCTTCGCCGACTCCCAACTCGAAGGGCTCCAGAACGACTTCAAGTCCTTCGGCGTCTGGATGGACTGGGACAACCCCTACAAAACCGTCTCACCGGAGTACATGGAGGCGGCGTGGTGGGGCTTCGAGCAGGCCCACGAGCGCGGCCTCGTCACGCAGGGGAAACGGTCCATCACGCAGTGTCCTCGCTGTGAAACGGCCATCGCGAAGAACGAAGTCGAGTACCACACCGCCGAGGCGCCCTCCATCTACGTGAAGTTCCCCCTTCGGAATCGTGAGGGTAACCTCGTCATCTGGACGACGACGCCGTGGACGATCCCCGCAAACACCTTCGTCGCCGTCGACGAGGACGTGACCTACGCGGAGGTCGAGTACGACGATGAGATTCTGTATCTTGCCAGCGACGTGGTCGACGACGTGATGGAGCGGGTCGGCGCCGAACCCGAAGACTACACCGTTCTCGAAGAACTCCCCGGTTCGGACCTCATCGGCTGGGAGTACGACCACCCGCTTGCCGAGGAGGTCCCCGACCACGCCCAAGCCGAGGGCTCCCAGCAGGTGTATCACGCTGACTACGTCGAGGTCGACCGCACCGGGATGGTTCACTCCGCCCCCGGCCACGGTGAGGAGGACTTCGAGCGCGGCCAGGAACTGGACCTCGAAATCTTCTGTCCGGTCGCCTCCGACGGCGTCTACACCGCCGAAGCCGGTAACTACGAGGGCGAGTTCGTCCGCGACGCCAACGACGACATCATCGCCGACCTCCGTGCGAACGGCCACCTCATGCTTTCGGAGTCCGGCCACGTCATTGACGAGGGGCAGTGTTGGCGCTGTGATACGGACATCGTCCGCATCGTCACCGACCAGTGGTTCATCACGGTCACCGACATCAAAGACGAACTCCTCTCGAACATCGAGGATTCGGAGTGGCACCCACAGGAGGCCCGTGAGGGCCGCTTCCGGAAGTTCGTCGAGAACTCCCCGGACTGGAACGTCTCCCGACAGCGCTACTGGGGCATCCCCATCCCCATCTGGACGCCACAGGACTGGGACGGCCACATGGGCGACGCCATCGTCGTCGGCACCCGCGAGAAACTCGCCGACCTCGCAGACCAGGACATCGACCCCGAGGAGATAGACCTCCACCGACCGACCGTCGACGACATCACCATCACCGACGGCGACACCACCTACACCCGCGTTCCGGACGTCTTCGACGTGTGGCTGGATTCGTCGGTCGCCTCGTGGGGGACGCTCGATTTCCCGTCGAACGAAGACGACTTCGAGGAGTTGTGGCCCGCCGACCTCATCATGGAGGCTCACGACCAGACCCGCGGGTGGTTCTGGTCGCAACTCGGGATGGGAACCGCCGCCCTCGGTGAAGTGCCGTACAACGACGTACTGATGCACGGATGGGCGCTGGCCGAGGACGGCCGGAAGATGTCGAAGTCCATCGGCAACATCGTCGCCCCACAGGAGGCCATCGACCGCCACGGCGCCGACCCGATGCGGCTGTTCCTGCTGAGTCAGAACCCACAGGGCGACGACATGCGCTTCTCGTGGGACGAGATGGGCAACCGCCAGCGGGACCTCAACATCCTCTGGAACGTGTTCCGCTTCCCGCTGCCGTACATGCGGATGGACGACTTCGAACCCGGCTCGGTGTCCCTTGAGGACGCCGCCCTCGAGACGGTTGACGAGTGGGTGCTCTCCCGTCTCCAGTCGGTCACCGCCGAGATGACCGAACAGTGGGACGACTACCGACAGGACAAGGCACTGGACGCGCTGCTGGAGTTCATCGTCGAGGACGTCTCGCGGTTCTACATCCAAGTCGTCCGCGAGCGGATGTGGGAGGAAGAGCAATCGGAAAGCAAGCAAGCCGCCTACGCGACGCTGTATCACGTGCTCGTCGAGACGACGAAACTGCTGGCGCCCTATGCGCCGTTCGTCGCCGACGACATCTACGGAACGCTCACCGACGAGGACGGTTTCGACACCGTCCACATGTGTGAGTGGCCCGAGGTCGAGGAGTTCTTCCACGACACGCAACTGGAATCGGATGTCGAAATCGTCGCAGCCGTCGAGGAGGCGGGGTCGAACGCTCGCCAGCAGGCCGAGCGGAAACTGCGCTGGCCCGTCACGCGTGTGGTCGTTGCCGCCGACGACGCCGAGGCCGCCGAGGCCGTCGACCGGCACCGAGATTTGCTCCGTGACCGACTGAATGCTCGCGAAATCGAACTCGTCGAACCCGGCGCCGACTGGGAGGAACTGCAGTACAGCGCTCGCGCCGACATGTCGGTGCTCGGCCCCGCATTCGGCGACGAGGCCGGCGAGGTGATGAACGCGCTCAACGCCGTCACTGTCACCGAACAGTCCCTCGATGTGCTGTCGAGTGCCGTCGCCGAGGGACTCGGCCGCGAGGTCGAATTGACCGAGGAGATGGTGTCGTTCAACACCGACACGCCCGAGGGCGTCGAGGGAACCGCCTTCGACATCGACGGCGACGACCGGGGCGTCGTCTACGTCGACACGACGCTCACCGAAGACATCGAGTCGGAGGGGTACGCCCGCGAGGTCATCCGCCGGATTCAGGAGATGCGCAAGGACCTCGACCTCGAAATCGACGCCGAGATTCGCGTCGCCCTCGACATCGCCGACGACCGCATCGCGGGACTCGTCCGCGAACACGAGGACCTCATCGCCGGCGAGGTCCGTGCGAGTGGCTTCGGCGGCATCGACGACGGCTACGAGCAGGAGTGGACCGTCGAAGGTACCGACATGCGGATAACTATCGAGGCTGTATAGCGGCGTAGATGTCACGGCCACGGGCGCGGGCGCTTGCACTTTCGGTGCTGTTGACGTGTTGGCTGCTCGCGGGCAGCGTCGCGTTCGCGATGCCCGCGGCTGCGGCGACCATCGAGGTCGACAACACGCTCGCCCAGACCGACACGAAAGGCGAGGTGGACGTGAAAACGCAGGTGATAATCCCGGACGGAGCGACATCGGTGGAGATAACGATTCCCGAAGACACCGATGTCTACGAGACAGAGGGGTTCAGACAGTCGGGAACCGACGGCCGAACCTACGAGTGGACCGGCGGGACCGACCGACCGTTCGTCCGGTACGATTTGGCCGGCAACCGGACTATCGACCGAGGCAGTGGCGAGCAGTTCCTCTATGCCGTCACCGACGAGTGGGCAGTCGTCCGGTCGCCGAGCATCAGCGTTCGGGCGACGGGTATCGACTTGCGCATCAATCGCTCGAACCACGTCGACGGCGAGGGTGTCGCCGGGCGACACATCACCTACCTCGGCGGCTACGAGGAACACACCCGACAGGCGGCCGGCCAGCGCTTCCGACTCATCGAATCCGAACACGGCGACATGCACGAAAACCCCGAGGACGTACTCGACTCGCTGGCCCACGCCGCAAACCACTTCGAAACGGGCGCCCGCGACGACAGCGTCCTCATCATCGCCGTCCCATCGAACGTCGACTGGGCAGCAACGGGCGTCCAGCGCGGTGACTCCGACATGTGGGTCCGCGACGACGAACGCCTCGACACCGCTCGGAACACGTGGATTCACGAGTACGTCCACACCAGACAGGACTACGACCGGACCGAGGCGACCCGCTGGACCATCGAAGGGATGGCCGACTACTACGCCGCGTTGCTCACTTACGAACAGGGACGAATCGACTTCGAGACGTTCCAATCCCAGATGGATGACGGGGCGCGCGACCGATACAGCGACGTACAGCTCTCCGACCCCGCGACGTGGGAGAACGGTCGTGGAAACTACGAGAAGGGCGCGCTCGTCTTCGGCCACCTCGACCGACGGCTCCGAGCGGACGCCGACACGACGCTTGCGGCCGCAATCGCCGAGTTCAACGACCCCGGGACGGAGTTGACACAACAGCGGTTCCTCGACGCCGTCGAAACCACTGGGAGCGCTGCCATCCGCGACGACGCCGAACGGTACACCGAGACGACCGAGACGCCGGAGGTCTGGAGCCGCCAACAGCACCTCGATGCCTTCGGCGGCGCCGACATCCGATACGAGTTCGAAGGGTTCGCGGTGTCGGGTCCGTACCGTGAGGCCACAATCGATTCCCCGCGTGTCGTCACCGACGAGACGCTTGAACCGACCGTCCGGATCCGCAACGTCGGCACCGAGTCCGGCGAGTACACCGCCGAGTTACGCGTCGACGGCGAAACGGTCGCAGAGCGAACCGGCACCCTCGACACCGACGCGGAGACGACGGTGACGTTCCAGCGACGCTTCGACGCCGCCGGCGAGTACGACCTTTCGGTCGGTACGACCACCACCACGGCTGTCGTCGAGGAACCGGCCGACGTGGCGGTCACCGACCTCACCGCAGACCCGGCGACGGCGGCGCTCGGCGAGTCGGTGACGCTTCGGGCGACCGTCACGTCGTCGGCGGACCGACCGGCCGACGGCGACGTGACCTTCGCCGTCGGCGGCAAGTCGGTCGCAACCGAGCGGGTTCAACTGAACGACGGGCCGGTGACCGTCGAGGCGACGACGACCTTCGGGGAGTCCGGCGAGTACACCGTCACCGCTGGCGACCGTTCGACGACGGTGTCGGTCAAGGCGGTAACGGCGACGCCCGGCGGAACGGAATCGGCGATGCCGCAGTCGACGGAACAACCGGCTGACGGCTCCGACCGTCCCACGACGCCGACGGAGGGTGCCGGCTCCGGGTTCGGCGTCGGTGCCGCGGCCCTCGCGACTCTCGCGGCGGCCGTGCTGTTCGGCCGTCGATAGTCGACGCGCCGCTACTTAGAGGTGTTCTGCGAGCGCGGGTGCGACGCTGACCGTCGATACCGCCCGCTCGATGGTGTCCGTTCCGAACACGCCGTCGACGCCGACGCGAGCCAGTTTCGTCCGGGCGCTGGCGGCGAGCATCGGGTGGACGCAGGTCACGAACACGCGGTCGGGATCATCCAATTGCGCGATGGCTGTGCTCATCGTCGACCCCGTGGCGACGATGTCGTCGACCAACACCACGTCGCGACCGGCCGTGTCGGCGTCGCTCGGTTGCATCTCGACCTCCGTATCCGAGAGGCGGTGTTTCTCGAAGTAATCCACCTCGCCGTCGCCCGCAGTGTCTCGAACGGTCTTCGCGAGGTCGATGGCACCCTCGTCCGGCGAGAGGAAAAGCGGGTCCGAAAGTGCCGGCAGGGTGTCGGCGAGCAATCCGGCGGCGTCGACGGCCCGACACGGCACATCGAAGAAGTCACACACCGCATTCTCGTGGGGGTTGACTGTCAGTACGCGGTCGGTTCCCGTCGAGATGGCTCGGGCCATCGCACGCGCGGAGACGGGTTCGCCCTCGGCGAAGGCCTCGTCCTGTCGTGCATACCCCATGTACGGGAGGACGGTGACGACCTCCTCGGCCTGCTGGCGGGCGGCGTCCTGCAACTGGAGCAACTCGACGTGGGCGCCGTCGGAGACCGTCGAGGCGACGACGACCGCGCGGTCATCGGTGTCCGGAACGCGGACGACCCGTTCCCCGTCGGCGAACTGTTCGTACTCGACGGCCGCAAGCGACTCTCCCAACGCCGCCGAGAGTGTGGCCGCGAGGTCCTGTGAGGCGGAGCCCGGAACTATCATGCGCGAGGCTCCGCGTTCCGGGGGTAAACGCGTTTTCCTTCGACCTTTTTTGGCTCGGGTGTGCCGAAGGCGCACCGCGTGGCGGCTTCGCCGCCACGACATGCGGTTGCGGGACACAGGCCCGCAACCCACTCGCGGCAAAAACGTCGATGAAAAAGGCGCGAACGCGCCGTCGACGCGTTCGCGTGAACCGCGCTCGCTGCGCTCGCGCGGATGCTGGACTAATTACAACACAAGTTACCGCTCTCGAACCACGACGAACTCCGCGAGGTCTTCGAGATACCCGACGGCCTCCGAGCCGACGGAGTCGGCGGCTTCCAGTGCGGCGAGGGCTGCATCGGATTCCTCGCGGGCGCGCTGGTTCGCCTCTTCGGGCGTCATCTCCGTAATCTGGACCAGCGACGGCCGGGCCATCTCCTCGTCTTGGCCGGTCGGCTTGCCGAGTTCCTCGGCGTCGGCCGTCGCGTCAAGGACGTCGTCGCGAATCTGGAATGCAATACCGACCCGCTCGGCGTACTGGCCGAAGGCCTCGACGGTGTAGGCGTCGGCGTCGGCGGCGACCGCGCCCAACTCGGCGGCGGCCCGGAACAGCGCGCCGGTCTTCCGGCGGGCGAGTTCCATGTACTCGTCTTCGTCGGTCGGCTGGGCGACGAGCTCGGTCGCCTCGCCCTCACCGAGTTCGACCATCGACTCGCTGACGACCTGCATGGCGCGCTCGTCGGCCGAAAACAGCGCGAACGCTTCCCCGAGCAAGCCGTCGCTGGCGACGATGGCCGACCCGTGGCCGAAGGCCGCCCACGCGCTGTCGACACTCCGGCGCAGTTCGGACTCGTCGATGATGTCATCGACGACCAACGAGGCGTTGTGGACCAACTCGATGCCGACCGCGAAGTCGACGGCGTTTCGGGACGGCTCAGAGCCGCGGCCGTCGTCGCCGGACAGTTCGCCGCCGGCGGCCTCGAAGGCCAGAAGCGTCACCGTCGGGCGGACGCGTTTGCCCCCCGACAGCGAGACGTGTTCGAGGCGGTCGGTCATCGCCTCGGGGTCGGTCGAATCGAGGACGGCTTCGAGCCGGTCCTCGACGAACGACCGACGCCGCTCCAGATACTCCATAAAAGTGGTAGGTTCGTTCCTCGGAAGTACGTGTCGGATACGGACGAAAAATGTGGATATCGAGGGTCGAAAACCGGCCTACAGGTCGGGCGCTTCGCCGCCGAACTCCTCGATGAGTTCGGGAACGACATCGAAGAGGTCGTCGACGATACCGTAGTCGGCGATGTCGTAGATAGGCGCGTTCGGGTCGGTGTTGATGGCGACGATGGTGTCGGCGCCTTTCATTCCAGCGACGTGCTGGACGGCCCCGGAGATGCCGATGGCGATGTACACGTCGGGGGTGACGACCTTCCCGGACTGGCCGACCTGTCGGTTCTTCGGCAGCCAGCCGTTGTCGACGATGGGTCGCGACGAGGACAGCGTCGCGCCGAGGGTGTCGGCGAGTTCCTCAACGAGCGGGAGGTTCTCCTCCTCGTCGATACCGCGGCCGATGGAGACGAGCACGTCCGCCTCGGTGATGTCGACGTCGCCGCCGCCGACTTCCTCGAAGCCGTTGACGGTCGTCCCGAGGGCGCTTTCGTCGATGTCAGCGTCGAAGGCCTCGATTGCGGCGTCGCCGGCCTCTTCGGCCTTCGGCCACTCCGCCGGTCGGATGGTCAGCGCGTAGTCGTCGGCGTCGATGTCATAGGTCGTCTCGACCTTGCCACCGTACTGTTCGCGGGTGACTTCGAGGTTGCCGTTCGTCTCGAAGTCGATGACGTCGGTGACGAGCGGAAGGTCGAGTTGCTCGGCGACCGACGGTGCGTAGTCGAGACCGTTAACCGAGTTCGGCATCAACAGCGCCGTCGGTTCGATCTCGGCGGCCAACTGCTCGATGGCCTGGGTGTAGACGCCGTGGTTGAACTCCTCGCCCTCGTCGACGGTGTAGATGGTGTCGACGCCGTCGCGGTTTACGTCCTCGGCGAAGCCCTCGACGTCGCCGCCGATGACGGCGAGTTCGAGGTCGGTGCCGAGGTCGTCTGCCAGTTCGCGGCCGGCCGTGACGAGTTCGTAGGACACGTCACGAACCTCGCCGCGGCGGTGTTCGGTAATTGCGAGAACGGTCATCCTTCGACGACCCCCTTGTCGCGGAGGAACGTAGCCAGTTCCCCTGCGGTCTCCTCTGCGCTCCCCTCCCAGAGCGTCGCATCGCCCTCGGATTCCGGTTCGTACATGTCGGTTCGCTCGACCGGCGATTCGACGACGCTGTCGTCGAGACCGAGGTCATCGAGTGTGTGGACATCCAGCGGCTTGCGTTGGGCCTGCCGGATACCGCGGAGGCTCGCGTAGCGCGGCTCGTTGATACCGGTCTGGATGGTCAACACGGACGGGAGTTCGACGTCGGTGAGTTCCTCGATGCCACCTTCGAGTTCGCGGTGGACGGAGGCGACGCCCGCCTCGATGTCGAGATCAAGGGCGTTGACGACGGCGGCCCACTCGAATCCGATGCGGTCGGCGAGAGCGACGCCGGTCGCGCCGTTGGCGTCGTCGCCGGCCTGGACGCCGGAGAGGATGAAGTCGGGGTCTTCCTCTTCGACGACGGCGGCGAGGATGTCGGCTTTCGATTCCACGTCGAGGAACTGGGCGTTCTCGAGGGAGTCGTCCCACACGCGGAGCGCGCGGTCTGCGCCCTTCGCCAGCGCCATCCGAACGGTCTCCTCGGCGCGTTCGGGGCCGATGGTGACGGTGACGACTTCCACGTCGTCGTTCTCCTCCGAAATCTGTACGGCTTCCTCAACGGCGTAGTCGTCCCACTCGTTGAGATCATACTCGAGGGAGCCCTCGTCGATGTCGAGTCCCGAAATCTGGAACTCGTCGTCGACCTCGGCCACCTCTTTGACGGTGACGAGTATTTTCATAGCGGCTAGTCACCGGATATGACGACTGTCCGTGGTTAAACGTTTCCGAATCGTACGGCGTTTGTCACAGGTTAAGAATCCGCTGAACAGTGTTTAACCGCACGACGACGTGGTGGTCACTCCTCGTCGTCGAACTCGCCGAGTTGTTCGTCGGGGAAACTGATGAGGTTCTCCCGCCCAATTCGGAGTTTTTCGATGCGGTCGGCCTCGTCCATCGACGACAGCAGTTGTGACACCTTCGCGTTCGACCAGCCGGTCTCCTTGACGATGTTGGCCTGCTTCATCCGCCCCCCGTTCCGTTCGAGCAGTTGTTCGACCCGCTCCTCGTCGGAGAGGAGTTCGGGGTCGGTCGCCGGCTCGGGTTCGTCCTCACCGGCCGCTACGGGTTCGGTGTCCGTTCCGACGCCCGCTGTTTCGTCGCTCTCGGTGGCCGTCGGCGCCGACGGGTCGTCGGTTGCCGACGGTGTCGCCTCGGTGCCGCCGTCGGCTTCACCGTCCTGACGCTGCCACAGCAGGTACAGTCCCAGCAGCAACGCGGCGGCGCTCAACACCACGGCGCCGAGGAGCAGCAGCGTCGACAGTTGGGTTCCGCCCGGTCCCGCTGGCGTCCCGGTGTCCGTACTGCCAGGGCCACCGTTTCCGGGCTCGTAGACGATGTCGAAGTACCCCGGGTCGAACGTTTGCGGTCCCTCCCACCGGAGGTCACCGTCCCGCGGGGCGATTGGGGAGGTGCTCGGGCCGCCGTACCCCGGTGGGGATTTCAACACGAGCGTCTGTCCGTCGCTCAGTCCCGGGAGCCACGTCCCGTTGGTGGTGTTGAACGAATCTTGGAGGTACAGCGTCCCACTCGCGTCCTGCCGAGCGAACGATGTCCAGGTGAACGAGAGTCGGAACTCACCGTGTTGGCCGACGACCTCTCCGTCCTCGGTTTCGTTGACGATGACCGCGTTCCGGTCGGTGGAGTCCTGTGGAATCCGCATCTCTCGGTCGGTCGTTGCCGACGTCTCTTCGGCGGCGCGTCGGAAGGTCTCGATGCCGAGGTCGAAGTCGCGTTCGCCGCTCTCAAAGGCGGTGGCGAATGCCTGGAAATCCTCTATGTCTTCCTCGTCTTCCAGCGGAACGACCGCGACGACGTTCCAGCGAGCGTCGCCGTCGTCCTGTAGTTGTGCCTCCAGGCGGGTCTCTTCGGTCGTGTCCGGTTGTGCGACTGCAGGTGTGGCACCGACCACCAGCGCGGTCACGAGGAGGGCACACAGCAAAGCGAGGACCCGGCACCGCATATTAGGGTGGATGCACGCCCACGCGGGAAAACGCTTTCCATCACGAGATAAAACGTCTCCGGGGCGGATGAAGCGTTTCGAGCGCTCTGCGCTCCGTACAGCCGTCGGTGTCGAGTGGGCTGGATTTTTACTCGCCGGCGCCGAGGGCCCGAGTATGAACGGTTCCCGCGCCGTCGTGTTCGCCCTCCTCTGCTGTTTCGCCTTGGTGTCCGGCGTCGCCGTTCACGCCCAAACGGGTGGCGAGTCGACGATGTCGGTCACCGGGGACAACGGCACTGCGGAGTATCTGGCTCCGCCGCCGTCTGCTGTCGACCGAAGCGAGAGTGCAACGGCGACGCTTGACGTTGCGGGTGCAGTCGGCGACAACGCCATCGAACTCCAGACCACCTATCAGCGGGTCAACTTCCAGCGGGCGTATCGGAACGCCGAATCTGACACCGAACGCCGCATGGTCCTTCGGAACGCCGCCACGTGGTATTCGGAGCGGACTGACCGGCTAGAACGCCGACAGCGAACGGCGATACGGCAGTACGGCGACGGCGAAATCGGCTCCCAAGAGCTGTTTCGAACGCTGGCCGCCGTCGACCGGGGCGCCGCCGCGATGGAGTCGAACGTCGGCTGGTTCGAAAACAACGCCGACGACCTCGGGATGAGCGGCGTCCGGACGCAACTGAACACCGACCGCGTTCGGCTGCTCACCCTCCAGAGTCCGCTCGGGAGCACCCTTGAGTCAGCGTTCGAAGGCAAACGGACACTCACCGTTCACACCGAAGTGAGCGACAACGCGACGGTGCTCGCGACGGTCGAAACCGACACGAACGGGGGGCAGACGTACCTCCGTGAAGCGCATGACCCCTCGGCGCGGTCCATCGGTGTCCCCGACACCTACGACGGTGACCTTTCGCCGGCTCTCGACCGAATCGAGACGCTGTATCCGTGGGTGACCGACAACGGGTCGCCGACGGTCGATTTCCTCGGCCCCGACCGGGCCCGACTCTACCGCTTCGAGTACGACCACCCACACGGAACCCTTCGGACGTATCTCGACGGTGGTTCCGAGGACATCGTCACGGAAATCCAGCGCAACGACCCCGAAGCGGTGCCGACCGACACCGTCGAAACGGTCGACGGAGACCTCCTACTCCGGGTCAACACGACCCGCGCTGGTGGCCCGCTCGGCGTGACGGTACTGAATGAGACGAGCGGTGAACCGGTCGCCGCAGCCGTCGGGGTCAATGGCCGAGAGGTGGGCAACACCGACGGCGGACGGGTCTGGACCGTCGGTCCGCGAGGCACCGTGACGGTCAACGCCACCCACGACGGCCGGTCGCTGTCCATCACGACGACCCTCCAGTAGCGAACGTTCTTATCGGAAGCCGAGGCCACGGACGTGTATGTCCGACCGCGCCGCCGCTCCCGTCGTCGGAGTCGTCCTCCTGGTCGCGGTGACCGTCCTCGCGGCGACGGCCGTCGGGACGGCCCTCCCCTCGGAACTCTCCGACCCCGCTCGCACGGCCGCCTTCGACGTGGCGGCCGACGACACCGGTCGAGTGACCGTCACCCATCTCGGTGGTGACGCCGTCGACCCCGCCGAACTTCGAATCCGAATCCTCGTCGACGGCGAACGGCTTTCCGAACAGCCGCCGGTCCCCTTCTTTTCGGCGCGGGGGTTCGAAAGCGGGCCGACGGGACCGTTCAACAGCGCCACGCACGGCCCGTGGCGTGCCGGCCAATCCGCGAGTCTCCGCGTGGCAGGGACGAATTCACCGACGTTGCGTGTCGGTGCGACCGTGGAGGTGCGCCTCTACACCGACGGGACGCAAATCGCCGTCCAGACGGCGACCGTTCAGGCGGCTTCGACTGGGTCGCTGTCGACGGTCGTCTCCTCTTCGGTTTCGGGGGCGTCCTCGTCGTCGTCAGGCACGTAGGCGACGGTCGTAATCGCCCGCGGGGTTCCCGGTGCACGCTGTTGGATGTGGTGTTCGAACTCCTCGAAGCCGGCTTCGGCGAACATCCGGTCGGCCTCCGACTCGTCGTAAAACAGCATGATGGTGTCGGCGAGTTTCTGGAACAGCGTCGAGTTGGGATAGTCCGGGCCGACGACGAGAACCGGCTGGCCGGGCTTGGTGACGCGGCGGGCCTCCCGCAGCGCCGCGACGGGGTCGGGCCAGTACTCGATGGAACCGGACGACCAGTAGGCGTCGAAGCTGTCGTCGGCAAAGGGGAGCCGTTCGGCGTCGCCACGGTGGAACTTCACGTCACCGCGCTTGCCGAACTTCGCGAACGCCTTCTCCAGTTGGTGGGCCGACTGGTCGAGTCCCCACACGTCGTCGGTGTAGCCGAGAAGTCCCTCGGTCGCGAAACCGGTGCCACAACCCACGTCGAGGACGCGGTCTCCCGAATCGAGGTCGAGCCACTCTAAGGCCTCATCGCGCATCTCCTCGTTCCAGATGAACGGGTTGATGGTGTCGTACACCTGCGAGAGATACTTGTAGAAGAGCCGCGCACGCGATTTGTCTTCGAGGAGTCCCATTGACTGCCTGTTGGGGTGGTTCGGTCATAATTCCCTTGTTTCCAGCCGTCGTCGCCTCCACGCGTTCGAAGACGACCCTGTCGAACCGCGCGAAAAGCCGTTTCGCAACTACCAAATAGGCGCTTTCCGAAGCATCCGATGATATAATCATGGCCAGGCCAGAGGTTCTTGACCGAATCAAGGAGGCCGAGCGGGAGGCTGACGAAATCGTCGCCGACGCGAAGGATGCGCGAGAGGAGCGCATCGCGGAGGCGCGCGAGGAAGCCGACCGTATTCGCGAGCAAGCCCGCGAGGACGCCGCCGACCACAAGGAGGCGGAACTCGCCGAGGCGCGTGAGGAAATCGAGGCCGAACGCGAGGAACTCCTCGCCGAAGGCGAAACCGACCGCGAGGCTCTCGAAGCGCGCGCCGACGAACAGCGCGACGAGGTGGTCGAATACACCGTGGAACTGTTCACGGAGGCGGTGAATGCTCAGACCTAAGCAAATGAGTCGGGTCTCGGTGACGGGATCCAAGCGCGTAATGGACGACGCCGTCGAGGCCGTCCACGACCTGAACCTGTTGCACGTCACCGAGTACGACGGCGGCTGGGAGGGGTTCGAACCCGGTGACCCGGTCGAGGGCGCCGAAGACGCCGCCGAGAAACTCGTCACCGTCCGCTCGCTTGAGAGCATTCTCGACATCACCGAGGAGGATGCCGGTCGGACGCGAATCATCGACGACGACGAACTCGACGAGGAACTCGAGGCGACCCGAACTCGAATCAACGAACTCGACGACCGTCGCTCCGAACTGGAAGACGAACTGCGAGAAATCGACGAGAAAGTCGACGCCGCACGTCCCTTCGCCGAGTTGGGCATCGACCTCGACTTACTCGCCGGCTACGACTCACTGACGGCCACCGTCGGCGAGGGCGATACCGAGACCATCCGTCGGACGCTCCTTGACGCCGACGAGGTCAACGGCTTCGAGATATTCGAGGAAGGCGGCTACGTCGCCGTCTTCGTCTACCCTGATGTCGACATCGAGGACGTGCTGGTCGGCGCGGCGTTCACCCGATACGAGGTGCCGGAGTTGGGTGACGGCGACGAGGCGACGAGTCCCGAGAAGTACATCGAGGACCTCGAACACCGCCGACAGAAGGTCGAGTCGAAGCTCGAAACTGTCGAGAACGAACTCGAAGACGCCAAACACGAGGTTGCCGGCTTCCTGTTGGCCGCCGAGGAGAAACTCTCAATCGAGGTCCAAAAGCGGGAGGCACCGCTGACCTTCGCGACGACGGAGAACGCCTTCGTCGCCGAGGGGTGGATTCCGAGCGACCGATACGCCGACCTCGCCGAGACGCTGCAGTCGGCCGTCGGCGACCACGTCGATGTCGAGGAGCTCGAACAGGCGGAGTACGGCGACGACGGTCACGCCCACGAACGCGAGAGCGTCGGTGGCTCCGGCTCTACCGGCTCCGAAAGCGGCGAGACGGTCGCGGCCGACGGCGGCACCGCAATGAGCGGTGGCGACCCGCCGGTCGTCCAGGACAACAACGGGGCGGTGAAACCGTTCGAGGCGCTCATCGAGGTCATCAACCGGCCGAAATACTCCGAACTCGACCCGACGTTCATCCTGTTCCTGACGTTCCCGCTGTTCTTCGGGTTCATGATCGGTGACCTCGGCTACGGGTTGCTGTACGCCGGGATGGGTTATCTGCTGATGAGTCGGTTCGAATCCGATACGATTCGCTCGCTGGGTGGCGTCGGTATCTACGCGGGTGTGTTCACGGCTATCTTCGGTATCCTGTACGGGGAGTTCTTCGGACTCCACCAGCTCGGTGGCATCATCTGGGACGGCCACCCGCCGATTCACAAGGGGCTCCAGCCGCACTACATCTACTACGCTTACGCGTGGCTGCTGGCCAGCGTCATCGCCGGCGTGTTCCACCTCGTGGTGGGCCGCGTGTTCGACTTCGTTAACAACCTCGAACACGGCTTCGGCGAGGCGTTCATGGAGAGTGGGTCGTGGATTATCCTCACCCTCGGCGTCTGGTGGTGGGTGTTCACCACGTCCGCGCTCGGTCCGAAACCGAACTTCATGTTCAGCGTCTTTGCCGCCGAAGGGATGACCAATCCCGCGACGGGCGAGGTCATAAGCGAGGGCGTCGCCTTGCCGCTCGGGTTCAACGGCTTTGCGCCGGTCGAACTCGTGACGCTGCCGGTCGTCGGGACGCTGACGCTGCAGGTCCTCGCCATCCTCGTCGGACTGGCGATGGTGTTGAAAGTCGAGGGCGGTATCGGCCTCGTCGAGTCGATTACTCAGGCGTTCGGGCACGTCGTCTCCTATACGCGTATCGCCGCGGTCCTTCTGGCGAAGGCCGGCATGGCGCTTGCGGTGAACCTGCTCGTCTTCGGTGCGTACCTCCACGACGGTGAGTTCCACCTCATCTTCTTCGCCGAGGCGGCCGAGGTCGCGGAGGCGGAAGCCGCAGGGGAGGTCATCTTCGGTGGACTCCTCAACGCGGAGGGCGGCGCGATGCTCGTCCTCGGCATCATCTTCGGCATCGTCGTGCTCGTCCTCGGACACCTGCTCGTGTTGATTCTGGGCATCACGTCCGCGGGCCTGCAGGCGGTCCGTCTCGAGTACGTCGAGTTCTTCGGGAAGTTCTACGAGGGCGGCGGCAAGAAGTACACGCCGTTCGGCTACGACCGGACCTACACGACCGAGGACTGACGCCTCGGTCGCCGCTGCTGTCGCTGTGTTGAGACATCGCATAGCGTTCAGATTGTGTACCGTTCTCACACGTGAGTGTGGGACCGTCTCCGTGTCGTTTGGGAAGTTTTATGAACTCAGTACGAACATATCCGTCTGTTCGGATAGCAGTCAATCCACCCGACGGAAAATCAAACCATGTTTGAACTTGCTACGGTCTTGGGCAGTGTTGCACCGGTTCTTCAGAGTGGAGCAGAAGCAGGCGGTCCCGCACTTGACGCGACAGGGGCAGCGGCGCTTGCAGTAGGCCTCGCAGCGCTCGGTGCCGGTATCGCCGAGCGAGGTATCGGCGCGGCGGCGATGGGCGCCATCGCGGAGAACGAGGACCTGTTCGGTCGCGGGCTCATCCTGACGGTGCTGCCCGAGACGCTCGTCATTCTGGCGCTGGTCGTCGTGTTCCTCACGCTGTAAACCGCACCCGATTTTTAAACCAATGAGCCTTGATACGGTCGTAGAGGACATCCGAGACGAAGCCCGCGCGCGTGCGGAGGACATCCGTTCGGAGGGCGAAGAGCGTGCCGAGGAGATAGTCTCCGAGGCAGAGCGCGACGCCGAGGAAATCCGAGAGGAGGCCGAACGCGACGTCAAACGCACTATCGAACAGGAGCGCGAGCAGAAGCTCTCTAGTGCGAAACTCGAGGCCAAACAGAAGCGCCTTGAGGCTCGCCGCGAGGTTCTCGAGGAGGTCCGCGACGACGTAGAAGCACAGATCGCCGCCATCGATGGTGACGAACGCGAAGAACTGACGCGAGCGTTGCTGGACGCCGCGGCCGAGGAGTTCGAGGACGCCGACACCGTCGTCGTTCACGGCCGAGCGGACGACGAGGAACTGCTCGAGACAGTCGTCGAAGACTACGACGGCTTCGACGTGGGCGAACCGACCGACTGTCTCGGCGGTGTCGTCGTCGACGCCGAGGAGTCCCGCGTTCGTGTGAACAACACGTTCGACTCCGTCCTCGAAGAAGTCTGGGACGACAACCTGCGTGACATCAGCGCACGGCTCTTCGAAGAATGAGCGTCAAAACCGAAGGGAGTTCGAACTACGAATACGTCACGGCACGAGTGCGCGCTCGCCGGGCGAAACTGTTCGGCGACGACGACTACCGGAAACTGGTCCGGATGGGCCCCGGCGAGATAGCCCGCTTCATGGAGGAGACGGAGTACGAAACCGAGATGAACGCCTTGGGTGCACGACACTCGGGCGTCGACTTGGTCGAGTACGCGCTGAACCGGAACCTCGCGAAGCACTTCGAGGACCTACTGCGGTGGTCCGAGGGGAGTCTGTACGGCTACATCGCCCGCTACCTCCGGAAGTTCGACGCGTGGAACGTGAAGACGGTCATCCGGGGCATCTACACGGAGTCCGACCGGAGCGACATCGAGGACGACCTCATTCGCACCGGCGAGTTCTCCGAGCGTCTGCTCGACCGTCTCGTCGACGCATCGAGCATCGAGGAGGCCATCGAACTGTTGGACACCACCATCTTCGGCGGGCCGCTCGAAGATGCCTACAGCGACTTCGAGCGCGACGGCGTGTTGGTGCCGCTGGAGAACGCGGTCGACCGCGCCTTCTACGGACACCTGCTCGACGACTTGCCGAGCGCCGAACCGGACTCGCCGACGGCGCTGGTTCGTGAGTTCCTCGAAGCGGAAATCGACTTCCGGAACCTCCGGAACGGCCTGCGTATCGCACGTAGTGGTGCCGACATCGACCCCGCCGCGTACTTCATCGACGGCGGTCGACTGTTCGACCCCGAGGAACTCCGACAGTTGGCGAGCAACGACGAGGAGCTCGTCGCCCGCATCCGGGAGGGTCCCTACGGGGACGACCTCGATGTGGCACTCGAGGAACTGGAGGACGCCGACAGTCTCATCCAGTTCGAACACGCCCTCGACGCGGCGCTGTTGGAGTACTCCGGGAAGCTCTCGAATCGCTACCCGCTGTCGGTGTGCCCGGTGCTCTCGTACATCCTCGCAAAGGAGCGCGAGGTCGAGAACATCCGTGCCGTCGCCCGAGGGCGGGAGGCTGGTCTCTCCGTCGAGGAAATCGAGGAGGAACTGGTGATACAATGAGTCAGGAAATCGCCGTCGTCGGCAGTCCGGACTTCACGACGGGGTTCCGACTGGCCGGCGTTCGTCGCTTCGAGAGCATCACCGACGACGAGAAAGACGAGCGCCTCGACGACGCCGTCGAGGAGGTACTCGACGACGAAGGCGTCGGCATCGTCGTGATGCACGACGACGACGTTGCGGACCTCTCACGTACAGTTCGACAGCGAGTCGAAACGAGTGTCGAACCGGTCGTGGTCACCCTGGGTGGCGGCACCGGTTCGGGCAATCTGCGCGAGCAGATCAAACGCGCCATCGGCATCGACCTGATGGAAGAATAATATGAGCCAAGCTACTGCAACTGAAACCACGAGTGAGGGCGTCATCGAGAGCGTCAGCGGTCCGGTCGTGACCGCTGTCGACCTCGACGCCCGCATGAACGACGTCGTCTACGTCGGCGAAGAGGGCCTGATGGGCGAGGTCATCGAAATCGAGGGGAACCTCACCACCATCCAGGTGTACGAGGAGACCTCCGACGTCGCCCCCGGCGAACCGGTCGCCAACACGGGCGAACCGCTGTCCGTCGACCTCGGACCCGGCATGATGGACAGTATCTACGACGGTGTCCAGCGTCCGCTGGACGTCCTCGAAGAGCAGATGGGGGCGTTCCTCGACCGCGGCGTCGACGCACCCGGCATCGACCTCGAGAAGACCTGGGAGTTCACTCCCGAGGTTGAGGAGGGTGACGAGGTATCCTCCGGCGACGTCGTCGGCATCGTTCCCGAAACCGAGAGCATCGACCACAAGGTGCTCGTCCCGCCGGACTACGAGGGTGGCGAAGTGACGTCCATCGAGTCGGGTAACTTCACCGTCGACGAGACGGTCGCCGAACTCGACAACGGCGAGGAGATTCAGATGCGACAGGAGTGGCCGGTCCGAGAGCCGCGCCCCACCGTCGAAAAGGAGACGCCGACGACCCCCCTCGTCTCGGGTCAGCGCGTCCTTGACGGCCTGTTCCCCATCGCGAAAGGTGGGACGGCCGCCATTCCGGGTCCGTTCGGGTCCGGGAAGACGGTCACCCAGCACCAACTCGCCAAGTGGGCCGACGCGGACATCGTCGTCTACGTCGGCTGTGGCGAGCGTGGCAACGAGATGACGGAAGTCATCGAGGACTTCCCGGAACTGGAAGACCCCAAGACCGGCAAGCCGCTCATGTCCCGGACGTGTCTCATTGCGAACACGTCCAACATGCCCGTCGCGGCGCGTGAGTCCTGTGTGTACACGGGCATCACCATCGCCGAGTACTACCGCGACATGGGCTACGACGTGGCGCTGATGGCCGACTCCACCTCGCGGTGGGCCGAGGCCATGCGTGAAATCTCCTCGCGGCTGGAGGAGATGCCCGGCGAGGAGGGCTACCCCGCCTACCTCGCCGCGCGCCTCTCGGAGTTCTACGAGCGGGCCGGCAAGTTCCAGAACATCAACGGCAGCGAGGGCTCGATTTCGGTTATTGGGGCCGTCTCGCCGCCGGGCGGTGACTTCTCGGAGCCGGTGACCCAGAACACCCTGCGTATCGTGAAGTGCTTCTGGGCGCTGGACGCCGACCTCGCGGAACGTCGGCACTTCCCGTCTATCAACTGGAACGAGTCGTACTCGCTGTACAAAGAACAGCTTGACCCGTGGTGGCGGGAGAACGTCCACGAGGAGTTCCCCGAAGTGCGACAGTGGGCCGTCGACGTCCTCGACGAGGAGGCCGAACTGCAGGAAATCGTCCAACTCGTCGGGAAGGACGCCCTGCCGGAAGACCAACAGCTCACGCTTGAGGTCGCCCGCTACATCCGAGAGGGGTGGCTCCAGCAGAACGCCTTCCACGACGTGGACACCTACTGTGAGCCCGAGAAGACCTACCTCATGCTGACGGCGATTCAGCACTTCAACGACGAGGCCTTCGACGCGCTCGAAGCCGGCGTCCCCGTCGAGGAAATCATCGACGTCGACGCCGTGCCGAAGTTGAACCGCATGAACACCCAAGAGGACTTCGAAGCCTACATCAGCGAGCTGAAAGACGACCTCAGCGACCAGCTTCGGGAGAAGTACTGACAATGCAGAAGGAATACAAAACTATCACGGAGATTAGCGGCCCGCTGGTGTTCGCCGAAATCGACGAGCCCGTCGGTTACGACGAAATCGTCGAAATCGAGACGCCGAGCGGCGAGACGCGACGCGGACAGGTCCTCGAGACCACGTCCGAATACGTCGCGATTCAGGTGTTCGAGGGTACCTCGGGCATCGACCGCAACTCGTCGGTTCGGTTCCTCGGCGAGACCCTGCAGATGCCGCTGACCGAGGAGTTGCTCGGTCGCGTGCTGTCGGGGTCCGGCGAACCCATCGACGGCGGTCCGGAAATCGAACCCGACGAGGAACGACCAATCGTCGGTGCTGCGATTAACCCGACTGCTCGGGAGTATCCCGAGGAGTTCATTCAGACGGGTGTCTCTGCCGTCGACGGCATGAACACGCTGGTCCGCGGTCAGAAACTCCCCATCTTCTCTGGGTCGGGCCTGCCGCACAACGACCTCGCACTCCAGATTGCCCGACAGGCGACCGTCCCCGAAGAGGAAGACGGTGGCGACGACGAGGGCTCGGAGTTCGCAGTCATCTTCGGTGCGATGGGCATCACCGCCGAGGAGGCAAACGAGTTCATGGACGACTTCGAGCGCACCGGCGCGCTGGAGCGGTCGGTCGTCTTCATGAACCTCGCGGACGACCCCGCAGTCGAGCGGACGGTCACGCCGCGACTGGCGCTGACGACCGCCGAGTACCTCGCCTTCGACAAGGGGTATCACGTGCTCGTCATCCTGACGGACATGACCAACTACTGTGAGGCGCTGCGAGAAATCGGCGCCGCACGTGAGGAGGTCCCGGGCCGCCGTGGCTACCCCGGATACATGTACACGGACCTGGCCCAACTCTACGAGCGGGCCGGCCGCATCGAGGGGCGGGAGGGTTCGGTCACCCAGATTCCCATCCTCACGATGCCGGGCGACGACGACACTCACCCGATTCCGGACCTCACCGGGTACATCACCGAGGGCCAGATTTACATCGACCGTGACCTGAACAGTCAGGGTATCGAGCCGCCGGTGAACGTCCTGCCCAGCCTCTCGCGGCTGATGGACGACGGTATCGGCGAGGGCCTCACCCGCGAGGACCACGCCGACGTCTCCGACCAGCTGTATGCCGCTTACGCGGAGGGTGAGGACCTCCGTGACCTCGTGAACATCGTCGGTCGCGAGGCACTCAGCGAGCGTGACAACAAGTACCTCGACTTCGCGGACGCCTTCGAGACGGAGTTCGTCCAGCAGGGGTACGACACGAACCGCGACATCGACGAGACGCTCGACCTCGGCTGGGAACTCCTCAGCGAACTGCCGAAAGAGGAACTCAACCGTATCGACGAGGAACTCATTGAGAAGTACTACGTCGAGACGGAAGCGGCCCAGACAGCCGACTGATTCGGTCAGTCAACGACTTCTTTACAGGGTGGGTTGAAGGATTGGTATGTCGGATAGCCGCCTCCAGCGGGTGCCGGATGACGCCTCGACGGTTCTCGTTCGGTCACCCTCCATAGAGGGGGTCACGTCCGCCTGCACCGGCCTGTCGGGGCGGTCCGAGCGCGTTCTGCTCGTCGGGTATGCGGGTTCGAACGTCGAGGGGCTTCGAACGCGGTTGGCTGAACGTGACGCCGACCCGCCGCCGGTCCGGGAACTCGATGTCGGAACTGACGTCGAACCGGGCGATTTGACGGGGTTGGGAATCGCCATCGCCGAATCGTTGGGGCCGGACACTGCGGTGTGTTTCGACTCGCTGACGGCGATGTTGCAGTACGCCGACCGCGAGCGGTCGTTTCAGTTCCTTCACGCCCTCGGCGAGCGGTGTGCGTCCGCGGGCGCGACGGCGCATTACCATCTCGACCCCGAGGCGACCGACGAGACGACCGTGGCGGCGCTGTCGACGCTCGTGGACGCGGTCGTCGACACCGGGGCGGGAACGGTCTCGGTTCGGCCCGAACTAACTGAAAAAGATTAACCCGGTCGGGACACAAGCCCTCGACAAGAATGGCCAAGGACGTCAAACCGACGCGGAAGAACCTCATGGCTATCGAGGACCGCATCGAACTCTCCGAGCGGGGCCACGACACCCTCGAGAAGAAGCGAGACGGCCTCATCATGGAGTTCATGGACATCCTCGACCAGGCACAGGACGTCCGGTCGGACCTCGACGACAACTACGAGCGCGCCCAGCGGAACATCAACATGGCGCGGGCGATGGAGGGCGACGTGGCGGTTCGCGGCGCCGCCGCGGCGCTGAAGGAACACCCCGAAATCACTTCTCAGTCGAAGAACATCATGGGCGTCGTCGTCCCGCAAATCGAGTCGACGAAAGTGAAAAAGAGCCTCGACCAGCGTGGCTACGGACTCGTCGGTACGTCGGCGCGTATCGACGAGGCTGCCGACGCCTACGAGGAACTGCTGGAGACGATTATCCTCGCCGCCGAGGTCGAGACGGCGATGAAGAAGATGCTCGACGAAATCGAGAAGACCAAGCGTCGTGTCAACGCCCTCGAGTTCAAACTCCTCCCGGAACTGCACGGCGCCCAGGAGTACATCGAGCAGAAACTCGAAGAGCAGGAGCGCGAGGAAATCTTCCGGATGAAGAAAATCAAGGCGAAAAAGGAAGAGAGCGAAGCCGAAGAGGCCGCCGAAGCGGCTGAAGCCGAGACCGAACCGGTCACCGCAGACGACTGACGCAGTTGCTTTCGTCTCTGTTTTCAGCGTGGTAGCCACGCCGACGGTCGGCGGCAGATTCATTGACCCCCTCTTCGAAGCCCGTTTCAGATGACACGTTCGAGGCTCGCGACGGACGCCCCACGAGTGACGAACCAGGCGGGAACGACCGGGGGGCTCGGCGGTATCGATGACTGAACGGGAACCGATTTCGGGCGCGGACAACGCCTGGCGGCGCATCGGGTCGGTGACCAACCTGACGACGATAACTGGCGTGTTGTGGTTCGACGACGCCATCACCTACGAGGAACTGTGTGACCGCCTCGAGGAGCGACTGCTTCGTTTCGACCGGTTCACCCAACGTATCGCCGGCACCGACCGCCCGATGCGGCGGCCCTACTGGGAAACACTCGAGGACTTCGACATCGAGACGCACATCACTCACGTCGCGCTCCCGGAGCCACAGGACAAGGCGGCGTTTCAGCGCTTCGTCAGTGGACTGATGAGCCATCCTCTCGAGGAGTCTCGGCCGCTGTGGGAGGCGTATCTCATCGACGGGGCCGGTGGCGATGACGGCAACGCCGTCGCGTTCCGAATCAATCACAGCATCGGCGACGGGTTCGCGCTGATGTACGTGCTGTTCGGGCTGGTCGACGACCCTGATTCGGTCGAGATGCCGATGGGTATCATGCCCGACCCGCCGAGTGCGGACGCTTTCTCCGAGGAATCCGACGACGCAGTCCCGAACGACTCGACAGGGGACGCGTCTGCTGGGTCGAAAGAACGGGGAGAGAAGGAAGGCGACGAGGACGGTTCGGGGCTCTCACTCGGTCCCGACGGCCCTCTCCAGGCGGCCCAACTCGCGGGGAAAGCCGTCAAGACTGGGTGGAACCTCCTGACACAGGACGACGAGGCTGAGACGTCACTTCGCGGTGACATCGGGACGGCCAAGCGGGCGGGATGGACCGAGGAAATCGACCTCGAAACGGTCCGTGCCATCGGCCGGGCCAACGACGCGACCATCAACGACGTGCTGTTGGCCGCACTCGCCGGGGCGTTCCGACGACTCTTGCAGGAACGCGGTGAGGGGGTCGACGGGCTCGAACTCCGGACGACGGTGCCGGTCAACCTCAAGCCGTTGGACGAGCGGGACGCCTCGCTGGGGAACTACTTCGGACTCGCCTTCGTTCCGATTCCGGTCGGCACCGCGGACTTGAACGAGCGGATTCGCATCATCCACGAGCGAATGGACGCCCAGAAGGCGGGTCTGGAGGCGCTCATGATGTACCTGACGCTGTCTCTCGGCGGGCACTCGCCGGACCCCGTGTTGGACTGGCTGATGAAGCAGTTTGAAAACCGCGCGACGGGCGTGGTGACGAACGTCCCCGGACCGGTCGACACCGTCGAGTTCGCCGGCAAGGAAGTGACTGACGTGATGTTCTGGGTCCCACAGGCCAACGACCAGGGCATCGGTATCAGTATCTTCAGCTACGATGGCGGCGTCCGCGTCGGCATCGCGGCCGACGAGAACCTCCTCCCGGAGCCGTCGAAACTCGGGGACGCTTTCGAGCGGGAAATCGAGTCGCTCGTCGCCGATATCGAGTAAACCGGCACACACTACTGTGCTTTTCCCCTACGTCGGGTATGGAGTGTCCTGCATGCCGAGCGCGGATGGTGACGTTTCCCGTCCCGTTGGAGTATCGCGAACACGTTCCGGAGTCTTCGGACTGTGCGGCGCTGTGTCCCGAGTGTCTGACGCTCGTGGCGGCAAACAGCGCCAGTGATGACCCGCGGTTCGACCGCATCTCCAGTGCCTTTCCCGACAACGAGGCGGCGGTTCCACTGGCGCTGGCGGTCGGATTGCTCGACTCGCTTGCGCTCCACCGGACGGCGCTACAGGAGTTGCTTCCCGCGGTCGAAGCCGCAGGCGTCGACCCGCTTCTCGTTCTCGACCGACTGGACGCACAGGGCGGCGTCCAACCGGAGTTCGACCTCAGCAGGCGCCGGCATCAACTCCAGCAACTGCTGGATTGAGGGAAATAGTTAAATATTTGTTTTCGCCTCCTGGGAGGGTACGTCACGCGATGACGTAATGAACTCGAACGGCTAATCTTCGATGGGGTGGGGTGCACCCTCTCTTCGGGGTGGGGGGAATCCACCGACGCGCGAGCGGCCACGGGGGAAGATTCCGAGTCGGTCGAATGTGGGGTCTTAGACGCCCGTCGAATAGCGGAGAATGCCGGCGATACCACCGAACGCCGTGAGCAGTTGTTCGCCTTTCTCGAAGTCGGTGGAGATGAACTTCGCATCCGACCCGCGCTGTTCGGCGAGGTCCATCAGGTGGTCGATGACGTCCTCACGCTCTTGGACCTCGCCCTCGGTTCCGTCCTCGCAGGTGTGACTCGGCGTCCCCGCTTTTCGGTCGACGACCTCGAACTCCTCGCGGCCGCCACATTCGTAGACGACCACGTCCTTCCGGAGGTCCTCGCTGATGAGCAGTCGGTCGACCGCTCCCATCATGAGGTTCTGTCGGGTGGCCTCGAAGCCGTAGGTGGCCTTCTGGCCGTCGTGGAGTTGCTCGAAGAACTCCTCCATCTCGGATTTGTCCTTCATCACCTCGGTTTCGGCCAGCACGTCCTGGGCGGCGTCGACGAGGTCGTACAGCCCGGATTCGTCGGTGTAGGAGACGTCGAACTTCCCCAACACACTGTCCTGCAGTTCGTGGTGCAGGTAGTCGCCGTCGAGGAACTCGTCTTTCGTCGGCGAGGGGCCACCGACTAGGATGCCGTCCATCTCGTGGCGCTTGGGAACGAAGAGGTCGTCGGCCATGCCGGCGACTTCCTGATAGAAGTTGTCGATGGCTTCCAGTCGCAGGCGGGCGAATCGCTGGGCGGACTGGCCACCTTTTCGCTGCTTCCCCGGCACCAGCGAGGAGGCTGACTTGACGGGTTCGACGCGTTTGCCTTTCAGCCACCCGACGTTTGCCTCCCGTCGGTCCAGGACGATGAGGCCGTACAGGCCCTTGTCGCCGAGCATCTCCGCAAGCGGTTCGGTGAGGAAGTGTGAGTCACAGTGATACCGGAACGACTCGATGGGGTCCGGCGGCGATTCGAGCACCTCGGTGACCATATCCGTTTGGCCGCCCCCGGCGTCGACGGCTCCCGAAAAGATGACCATCCCGTTTTCCGGTGGATGGACATCGTAGTACTTCAGGCGGTCCTTGATGCTGGTGAGAGCGTCCTGTACGGCGGTTCGGGTCTGTTTGGACTTGATGTTGGACGCTTCGCTGTGCTCTTGGGTGACGTGGGCGACCACGTCGCTAATTAGCCTGTCTTCGGGGATGTAGATGGAGACGAGTTGGGTTCCGGAACCCGAGTAGTCGTCGAGTTCCTCGATTACCTTCTGAAACTCGTATTTCTGTTTGTCCGAGGGGTCCCCCTCGCTTTCGCTCATTGTGGTTGGTTTGCGCCCCCGGAAATAAAACTCCGTCCTTTGTGAGAGCAGAGAGTAAGGCCTATCAGGCCACTCCGCACACATCCCGCTATGTCACAGAGCGAGGAGAGTTCGGTTCGACTGTCATGGATTGCTATCTTCCTGCTGCTCGCGCTCGGCCTCGGGGCGGCCGCCGTCCTCGCCGTCGGGGGCAGCATCCTGCCGACGGTCGCGCCGCTGGTCTGAGGAGACATCTGCCGTACTGATTGCGGAGTGCGGTATACTCACAATGCTGTCGTAGCATACGGCGCACGAAGCGCGCCGTTTTGGTCCGAGAGAGCAGAGCTCTCTCGTCATCACGAAAGACCGCGCACAGCGCGGTCTTTCGAACGACACCGCCGACGAGCGCCTGCGGCGCGAGTCGGCGGCCTTTTTCATCGAACGTTTTGCGCCGAGAGGGTCGCCAAAGCGCAAAACGTTCGGGTTACATCGATTCGGGCGCTTCCACACCCAAGATATCGAGCGCGTTGGCGACGGCGTGTTTCGAGGCGGCGACGAGCGCGAGTCGTGCGGCACGAGTCTCGTCGTCGTCGGCGGTGAGGACGGGACACTCCCGATAGAAGGCGTTGAACCGGTCGGCGAGTTCGCGGGTGTACGTGGCGACTTGATGGGGTTCGAGGTCCGAGGCCGCCGCGTCGACGACGCCGGGGAACCGCGCGAGCGAGCGGATGAGGTCGCGTTCGGCATCGGTGGTGAGATACGACGTGTCGGCGACTGCTTCGAGTTGGTCGGCCTCATCGAGAATGCCACAACAGCGCGCGTGAACGTACTGGACGTAGGGCGCCGACTGGGCTTCGAAGTCCAGGGCGCGCTCCCACTCGAAGGTGATGCCCTTCGTCGGCTGTTTCGAGACGATGTCGTAGCGGACGGCGCCGATACCGACCTGCCGAGCGATGCGTTCGACGTCGGCTTCGTCGAGGTCGTCGTCGCGGAGGCGTTCGTCCATGCGGTCTTCGACCTCCTCGCGTGCGCGATCGATGGCTTCGTCCAGCAGGTCGTCCAGTTGGACGCCCGTGCCGCGACGGGTCGACATCTTGCCCTCGGGAAGGTTGACGTAGGAGTAGATGACGTTCTTCAGTCGGTCGGTGTCGTTGCCGAGAAGTGACAGCGTCGTCGAGAGCTGTTCGGCCTGCAGTTTGTGGTCCTCGCCCAACACGGTGACTGCGCGGTCGTAGTTGTCGAACTTCCACTCGTGGTGGGCCAAATCGCGGGTCGTGTACAGCGAGGTATCGTCGGCTCGGAGGAAGACGAGGTTCTTCTCGATGTCGTCGAAGGTGAGTTGCCAGGCGTCGTCCTCGTAGACGGCGCCGTCGAGTTCCTTTAGACGGGCGATGACGTCGTCGGTCGAGCCGTCGCGCATGAACTTGGTCTCCTTGACGAACTCGTCGAACTCCGCGGGGAGGCGGGCGAGACACTCCTTCATCCCGCCGAGGACGGTGTCGACGACTTCGCCGACGCGCTCGTAGGTCTCCTCGTCGCCGGCTTCCAGTCCCTGAAGGATGGCCTCGATTTCGGCTTCGGCTTCCTCGACCTCTTCGGGGTCGGCCTCCTCGAGGAAGGCGTTGCCCTTCCGATAGTAGCGGACCATCCGGTACTCCGCGCGGTCCCGTGCCGGTTCGGGGAGGTCCGACTCGTCGAAGCGTTCGTAGGCCCACGTGAAGACGGCCATCTGTCGGCCGGCGTCGTTGACGTAGTAGTGGCGGTCGACGTCGTAGCCGGCGTAATCGAGGGCGTTCGCGACGGCGTCGCCGATGATGGGGTTGCGCGCGCGCCCGACGTGGACGGGACCGGTCGGGTTCGCGGAGGTGTGTTCGACGACGATGGAGGTGTCGCGGTCGGGGAGTCGGCCGAAGGCGGCGTCCCCGCCGGCCTCCAGCGTGTCGGCGAAGTACGACTCGTCGGGCAGGAAGTTCAGATACGGCCCCTGAACGTCGACGCGGTCGAGGTAGTCGTAGTCGTCGGCGTCGATGGCGTCGGCGAGTTCGGCGGCCACCTTCGGCGGCGGTGCTTCGGCCTGTTCTGCCAGTCGGAAGGCGACGCTGGAGGCGAAGACCGCCTCGACGTCTTCCGGTGGCTCCTCGATACCGAGGTCGTCGGTTGGGTAGTCGTTGGCCGCAAGCGCCGTTTCCAGCGCCGTGGCGACCGACTCCCGGAACGCAAGGAACATACCCGACGGTTGACGAGCGGCCGATAAAGGGGTTTCCGAACGGACCCGTGGTCAGGGTCGGACGTTCTCGACGAGGTCCCCGGATGCGAGTGCGTTCAGGCAGTCCTCGATGCTCTCGTGGGTGCCGTCGTTCCACCGGGGGTAGAGTCCGGTCAACTCGCCCGCCTCGCGGAGGGCGACGGAAACCGGCGGGAACGTGACCACCCGGTCGACGCCGTCGGAACCGGGCCGCGTCTTGAAGAACGGGTCCAGCGACTCCCAGCCGACTGCCTCGACGAACTCGTCGTAGACGGCGGTGGGTGTGTCCCGGTCGGTTTCGTTCCCCGTTGGCTGCTTGGACACCGTCTCGACTTGGCGGTCGGTCACCACGCCTGCCTGCTCCAGCAGTTCGAACCCCTCGAGGGCACTCGAAACCCTGTCGGAGGCAGCGTCCGGAACGGTCTCGCGGACGTAGAGGGTCAACTCCGCCGACAGTGGCTCCCGGTCGGCTATCCTGATTATCATGGGCTCTCCGCCGGATTTTCCACCCATATCGAGTCCTCTGAGCATATCTCTACATCAGCCGACCAACGGAAAAACATTCTTCACCAAGAAGTAAAGAAATAGGTGTAAATAACGATTCAAACGTTTTCAAATACTGGTTAGAAGTTGTGGGTGGGCTCCACTCGATATTAGAAATAAACGTTCGGATTCGGAGGTGTGGATTGTGCGTCGGCGCGTACTGGAGCAATCGGAACGAACGAAAAGATACGTCGGGGCTCGAAACGGTGGGCTTCAGGCGACGTTCTCGACGTGGTCGCCCATCGCGAGGGCGGCCAGACAGTCCTCGACCGACTGGGTTGTGCTGCCATCGCGCTTCGGGTAGAGGCCCGTCAGTTCTCCCTCGTCGCGAACCGTGATGCAGATATCGGGCATGGAGACGACGCGCTCGTGGTCGTCGTCACCGGTTTCGGCCTCGAAGAACGGTTCGAGGGCGTCGGTGCCGACCGACTCGACGAACTCGTCGTAGGTGGCGACGACCTCGTTTTCGGGGCCGTCGGTCGGCGCGTCGATTTCGGTGGGCCACGTCACGACGGTGACGCCGTCGATGACCTCGGCGGCCTCCAGTCGGTCGAAGCCGTCGCGGACGGCGCGGAACCGCTCGTGGCTCTCCGACGACAGGGATTCGGCGACGTAAATAGTCACATCGCCGTCGAACGCCTCGCGTCCGGCGGCTTTGATTATCATCGGTTCGTCGTTGCTTTCGCCCCACGTGTCGAGCCCTCTGAGCATGTCTATTCGTTCCCATCACCACTCAAAAGGGTTCTGTGGAAAGCATACAAATTGTATTAGGAGTTCGTGTGAACACTGACCAAAGAGCGGCTGCAGTGAACGAACGTATCGCGACTCGAGGGAACGCGTGTCGAGTGTCACGCCATCTCTTGACACGCGACCGAACCACGGCCTTTAGGCCTTCGTCGCTGTATGGGCGGGTATGCCCAAGCAGGTCAGCGACCCTGACTATCACTCGGAGAACCACACCGCCGCCCAGACCTGCGGGTGGACGGCAAACGCCTTGCGGGGAGAGGGCCGCTGTTACAAGAACCATTTCTACGGCATCCAGAGCCACCGCTGTATCCAGATGACGCCGGTCGTCAAGTGCAACGAGCGCTGTGTGTTCTGTTGGCGCGACCACGCCGGCCACGCCTACGAACTCGGCGACGTGGAGTGGGACGACCCCGAGGCGGTCGTCGACGCCTCCATCGACCTCCAGCGGAAACTCCTCTCCGGCTTCGGCGGCAACGACGACGTACCCGAGAAAGTGTTCGAGGAGGCGATGGAACCGCGACACGTCGCCATCTCGCTGGACGGCGAACCGACGCTGTATCCCTACCTGCCGGAACTCATCGAAGCGTTCCACGACCGCGGTATCACGACGTTCCTCGTCTCCAACGGCACTCGCCCGGAGGTGCTCGCGGAGTGTGACCCCACACAGCTGTACGTCAGCGTCGACGCCCCCGACCGGAAGACCTTCGGCGAGGTCGTCAAGGCCGTCGAGGACGACGCGTGGGACAACCTCATCGAGACGCTGGACGTACTCGCCGAAAAGGACGAAACCCGGACCGTCCTGCGGACGACGCTTCTGAACGGCTACAACATGTCGACCCCCGAGTGGTACGCGGGGATGTTCGACCGTGCCGACGCCGACTTCGTCGAGATGAAGGCGTTCATGCACGTCGGCAACTCCCGGGACCGACTGGACCGCGATGTGATGCCCGACCACGAGGCCGTCGTCGCCTTCACCGAAGCGGTCGGCGAGTACATGCCCGACCATCCGGTCGTCCGCGACGTACCGGCCTCCCGAGTTGCCCTCCTCGCACGCGACGAGGACACGTGGGTGCCGGAACTGAAAGGCGGCTCGGACTTTTGGACCGAGGGGACCTACGCGAAAGGGACCAGCGACTGACAGCAACTGCCACCGGCCTCGTCACGTATTTACGTCGCGGACTCCGAATTAACGCTGTAAACCGTTCTCGGCGTGCGTACCGTTCCAATTCTGTTATGCATGCCATTTCCGTTACGGTTAAGGGGCAATACTCCCTACCGGATGGTATGTCACAGACGACCGAGCGCGTGGGACACGACGAGTTGGCGACGCTGAAACTCGTCGCCCTCGACGGCGCGCTCGAGGGTCGGGCGACGGTGACCTGTGCGGCGCTCGCCGACCGTCTCGACGCATCTAACCAGACCGCCTCCCGGCGGCTCCAGCGACTCGAAGACGCCGAGTTCATCGAACGCGACATGACCGGTGACGGCCAGCGAATCGCCGTCACCGAAGTCGGCGAGCGGGCCCTCCAGCGGGAGTACGCCGACTACCGCCGACTGTTCGAGGGCGACGCCGACGTGGACCTCTCCGGCGTCGTCACGAGCGGGATGGGCGAGGGGCGACACTACATCTCCCTTTCGGGATACATGGAGCAGTTCCGCGACCGACTCGGCTACGAACCGTTCGCCGGCACGCTCAACGTCGAGTTGGACGACGAGAGCGTCCGCGCTCGCGCCCGCATGGACGCTTTGGACCCAGTCGGCATCGACGGCTGGGAGGACGACGACCGAACCTACGGGCCGGCCTTCTGTTGGCCGGCGACCATCGAAACCGTCGACGGCACCCGCTACGAGGACGTTCACGTCATCGCCCCCGAGCGGACCCACCACGGCACCGACCAACTGGAACTCATCGCGCCCGACCGCCTCCGCGACGAACTGGGCCTGAACGACGACGACCACGTCACTATCCATGTCTCAGAGCAGTAACACCACGCACATCCGCCGCGGCGTCGATTCGGCCATCGCCGCCTTCGCCGCCGGCGAGCCGGTGCTCGTCCACGACGCCGCCGACCGGGAGGGCGAGGTTGACCTCGTCTACCCGGCCGCCGCCGTCACCCCCGAAGCCGTCGCCCGGATGCGAAACGATGCGGGCGGCCTCATCTGTGTCGCGTTGGCTGACGACGTGTGTGCGGCCTGGGACCTCCCCTTCGCACAGGAACTCATCGACCACCCGACAGCGGCCAGCCACGACCTCTCCTACGACGAGCGGTCGTCGTTCTCGCTGACGGTCAACCACCGCGACACCTTCACCGGCATCACCGACGAGGACCGCGCGCTCACCATCTCGGAACTCGGTGCGGCCGCGGGTGCGGTACGGCGTGCGAAGACTGTCGCCGGAGACGGCGCCGAGGAGTCGGTCGCCGCCGATGCCGAGGGATTCGCCGAATCGTTCCGCTCACCCGGCCACGTCCACCTGCTTCGGGCCGCACCGGGCCTCCTCGAAGACCGCGAGGGCCACACCGAACTCGGCATCGCGTTGGCCGACGCCGCCGGCGTCGAACCCGCCGTCGTCGTCTGTGAGATGATGGACGACGAATCCGGCGGGGCGCTGTCGCCGGCGGCCGCCCGTGCCTACGCCGACCGCAACGGCTTCGCCTACGTCGAGGGGGCCGAACTGCTGGCCCGACTCGGCTGACGAGCGATGTCGGCGGCGTGACACACGCTGTCAGTAATCGTCAACACTCATTACGGGGGGCGCCCACAGACGGAGTATGTCTTTCGAGGAGATGGACGTCGACACCATCTGGCAGAACGGGGAGTTCGTCGACTGGGACGACGCACAGACACACATTCTGACCCACTCGCTGCACTACGGGACCGCTGTGTTCGAGGGTGCGCGGTGTTACGACACCGCTGATGGCCCGGCGCTGTTCCGCTGGGAGGAACACCTCGACCGCCTGTTCGACTCGGCGAAGGTGCTCGACCACGACATCGACCACACGCGCGAAGAGATTACCGAGGCGACGCTGGAACTCATCCGCCGACAGGACCTCCAGTCCTGTTACATCCGGCCGCTGGTGTACTACGGCTACAACTCCTTGGGCGTCTCGCCGAAGGACTGCCCGACTGAGACGATGGTCGCCTGCTGGCCGTGGGGTGCGTATCTCGGCGAGGACGCCATCGAGAACGGCGTCGACGTGATGGTTTCCTCGTGGCGGAAACACGCCTCCAGTCAGATTCCGACGAACGTGAAGGCGACGGGGCCGTACGTCAACTCCATGCTGGCCGGCGAGGAGGCCCGCCGCAACGGCTACGTCGAGGCCATCGTCCTCAACAAGGAAGGCAAGGTCGCGGAGGGCCCCGGCGAGAACATCTTCATGGTCAACGACGGCGAGATTTACACGACCGGTCTCTCGGAGTCCATTCTCGACGGCATCACTCGCGAGACGGCCATCCAACTGGCCGAGGACCTCGGCTACACCGTCCACGACGAGGCGTCCATTGCCCGCGGACAGCTCTACACCGCCGACGAGCTGTTCTTCACCGGCACCGCCGCCGAGGTGACGCCCATCCGGAGCGTCGACGACAAGGAAATCGGCAACGGCTCTCGTGGCCCGATTACCGAGGAGATTCAACAGCGGTTCTTCGACCTCGTCAACGGCGAACTCGACGGCTACGACGAGTGGTTCCACTACGTCTGAACTCGACCGATGGGTCCCATCAACGAAGCCGACCTGGAGTGGTCCGAGACCGACCGCGGTGAGACGCGATTCAAGCGCAAGCAGTTGGCCGAGGCGGCCGACGGCGAGGACATCGGCTGTAGTCTGTACGAACTCCCGGCCGGTCACCGCTCGTGGCCGTATCACTACCACACCGGCAACGAGGAGGCGCTGTACGTCCTTTCGGGCACCGGAACGCTCCGTCTGGATGGCGAGAGTTACGAACTGGAGACGGGCGACTACGTCGCCTTCCCGGCCGACGAGTCCGGCGGCCACCGCGTCGTCAACGATTCCGAGGGGTCGCTTCGATACCTCGCGGTCTCGACGATGAACGAACCGGACGTGACCGTCTACCCGGATTCGGGGAAAATCGGCGTCTTCGCCGGGTCGCCGCCCGGCGGCCGCGAGGAGCGGTCGGTCCACGGCTACTACAACCGCGATGACGACGTCGACTACTGGGACGGCGAGTAGCCCGGCATCGAAGGCGGTATGTAAACGCCACCTCTTTGCCCGTGTATGTCGCTGTGTGTGACGTTCCTCGGAACCGGCGGGGCCGTGCCGACGACCCAACGGAACACGAGTTCGGTGTTCTGCCGTCGGGAGGGCGAGCGGTTCCTCTTCGACTGCGGAGAGGGAACGCAGCGACAGATGATGCGGTTCGGAACCGGTTTCGGCGTCTCGCACATCTTCGTCTCCCATCTTCATGCCGACCACACCCTCGGGATTCCGGGGCTGTTGCAGACGATGGACTTCAACGAGCGGACCGAACCGCTTGCGATTCACGTCCCCTCGGGACAACAGCGCCGAATCGAGCGGTTGGTCGGCGCAACGGGAACCGAACCCTCGTTTCCGATTCGCATCCACGGCGTCGACGACGGCGACGTGGCACTCGAGGCCGACGACTACGAAATCCGAGCGTTTGCGACCGACCACGACACGCCGTCGGTCGGCTACGCCCTCGTCGAGGACGACCGCAAGGGCCGATTCGACCGCGAGCGCGCCGAGGAGTTGGGCGTCCCCGTCGGCCCGAAGTTCCAGCGACTCCACGCCGGCGAGGACGTGGAACTGGACGACGGAACGGTCGTTCGCTCCGAGGAAGTCGTCGGCGACCCCCGGCCCGGTCGCACGCTCGTCTACACCGGCGACACGCGGCCGAGCGACCGGACGGCCGAGGTGGCCGCCGACGCCGACCTGTTGATACACGATGCGACCTTCGCCGCCGACAACGCCGAGCGCGCCGGGCGGACCGCCCACTCGACGGCCGCCCGCGCCGCAGAAATCGCCGCGGAGGCGGGAGCGAAACGGCTCGCGTTGGTCCACGTCTCCTCGCGGTACGCGGGCAACGTCTCACCCATCGAGCGAGAGGCCCGAGAGGTGTTCGGCGGCGAGGCGTTCGTTCCCGGCGACGGCGACGAACTCGACGTGCCGTATCCGAACGCGGAGTAGACGCCGTTACTCGTCGGCCTCGCGGCGGCGGAACATCCCGTCGGCCTTCCACTCGATGACGGCTTCGCCGTCGTCGTTGTAGCCGGTCAACTTCGAGCGGACGTGGCCCATCCCGGGGCGGCTCTCGGAGACTCGTTTTTCGAGGATTTCCACGTCGACGCACAGCGTGTCGCCCGGGTACACCGGCTGCTTCCACTGGAGGTCGTCGATGCCGCGGGCGCCCATCGACGTTTCGGCGTCGAGGAAGCCATCGACGAGCAGCCGCATGCATATCGAGGCGGTGTGCCACCCTGAAGCGGCCAGCGAGCCGAAGATTGAGTCTTTCGCCGCCTCCTTGTCGGTGTGGAACGGCTGGGGATCGTACTTCTCGGCGAACTCCAGTACCTCGTCTTCGGTGACTTCGTAGGTGCCGTCGAGTTCGTACGTCGCTCCGACTTCGATGTCCTCGAAATACCGTGGCATTACCGGAGCGTCGGTTCGGGGGGACAAAAAGCCGTACCCCGTGGCGACGTGGCGGCGTTTCCTTGACTCCGGCACGGAGTTTATACTCGCTGCACCCCTACACGCGGCCGTGAGCACGCGAACGAGTGCCCTCGACTCCCTCATCTTCGGCGTCGACATCCAGAGTGGCGACGTTCGAGGTGATGCCCCCTCGTATGCGGTGGTCGCCTTCGACGGCGAGTCCATCGAGCGCGACGTGGTGTCGGGCCGAAAGCTCCGGCGGCGAATCCAATCCGAAGAGCCGGCCATCGTCGCCACCGACAACACCTACGAACTCGCCGAGGACAAGGGTGCACTCGTACACTTCCTCCGAGAGTTGCCTTCGGAGACGAAACTGGTGCAGGTGACCGGCGATGAACGACCCGAACCGCTCTCCCGCGTCGCTGCCAGACACGGCGTCCCCTACGCGAAGCCGCCGATGAAGGAGGCCGAAGCGGCGGCGCGACTCGCCGCCCGCAACGTCGGCTACGAGGTGTCGGCGTTCACCGACACGACGACGGTGAAGGTCGCCCGTGGGCGCTCGACGGGCGGCGGAGGTGGTTGGAGCGAGGACCGCTTCACCCGCCGCATCCACGGGTCGGTGAAAACCGCCACCCGAGAGGTCGAATCGAAACTCGAAGACGCCGCCCTCGAGTTCGAAAAGGAGGTCACAGAGAAGTACGGCGGCTACTCCCAGGCGCTGTTCGAAGTCGAGGCGACGCCCGCCGAGATTCCCGTTTCGGCGCGGCGTTCCGGCGATACCCGCATCGAAATCGAACGCGAGCGCCGTGACGGCATCGAGTATCGCCCGCTCGCAAAGCGACGGGATTTCGTCGTCGTCGGCATCGACCCCGGGACGACGACCGCGGTTGCGCTTTTGGACCTCGACGGGATGGTACTCGACGTGTGGTCGACCCGGACCGCCGACACCGCCGAGGTCATCGAGTGGATTATCGAACACGGCCGACCGGTTATCGTCGCCGCCGACGTCGAACCGATGCCCGAGACCGTCGAGAAGATACGCCGCAGTTTCGACGCCGCGGGCTGGATTCCCGGGACCGATCTGCCGGTCGACCGCAAACTCCACCGCACCCGCGAGGAGAGCTACGACAACGACCACGAACGGGACGCGATGGCGGCGGCGCTGTTCGCCTTCGACGCCCACGAAGACCAGTTCGACCGCATCGCCGAAAAGACGCCTGCCGGGTTCGACCGCGGGGAGGTGACCGCCCGCGTCGTCGCCGGCGAGGAGAGCGTCGAAGCCGTCCTCGATGACCTCTCCGAGGACGAGGAGTCCGACGAGGAGTCGACCGAACACGACCCACGAGAACTGACCGCCGAGGAGAAGGAAATCAAGCGACTGGAGGCTCGCATCGAGCGCCTCGAAGGTCACGTCGAGGACCTGAAAGACACCATCCAACAGAAGGACAGTCGAGTATCGGAACTGGAAGAGGAACTCTCCGAGGCACGCCGCGAGGAACGTCGGGAGGCCCGCGAGCGCCGCGAAGTGACGCGGCTGGAGCGGGAGAACGAACGGCTGAAGCGCGAACTCGCCGAGGCCGAACAGGCAAACGAGGAACTCGACGGCAAACTCGAACGGCTCAAGGAACTGTGGAAACTCGACCACTCGAACTTCGCGGACGTGGCCGCCGAAAAACAGGGACTGGTCCCGGTCAAGCCCGTCGAGCAGTTCACGAAGGATGCAATCGGGGCCGCCGAGGAGAGCTACGGCCTCGCCCCCGACGACGTGGTGTATCTCCGGGATGCAAGCGGCGCCGGTCGGGCGACCGCCGAGCGACTGGCCGACCGCGATCCCCGGGTCGTCCTCCGTGATGGCCGGCTCTCGGAGCAGGCCGACGAGGTGCTGTTCGACCACGGGATTCCCGTCGGGCCGGCCGACGACGTGACGATTCAGGAAATCGACGAACTCGCCGTCGCTCGCGAGAGCGAAGTCGAGTCGGTTATCGACGACTGGGAGGACCGCGCCGAACAGCGTCGCCGCGAGAAGAAATCCGCGAAACTCGACGAGGTCATCAGCGAACACCGCGCGCGTGACCCTGCTGCCGACGGCTGACGGGGATTTTTATCGGTGGCGGATGCAGTTCCGATGATGTTCCCGCTTCAGTTCGGCCTTCCAGGCGGTCCGGAACTGCTGATATTCGGGTTGCTGTACCTCATCATCCCGTTCGTATCGGCGTATTGGGTTTTCAACGATGCCGAGAGCCGCGGCAACGACAACGCGGCGCTGTGGGCGCTGGCCGTCGGCGGCCTGTTTTTCCTGACGTTCCTCGGTGGGTTCCTCGCGTTGGCCGTCTACGTCTGGCAGCGCGATTAGAGGTCGTCGTAGCTCATCCCCATCGATTCGAGGAACGTACCGAGGAGGCCGTGACCGAGGAGAGCGCCACCTGCCATAACGACTGTCGCCGCGAAGGCTGCTCTGCGGTTCTCGCGGCCGAGTAGCACCATCCCTACGACGACGAGTACGGCCCCCGCGATGCCGGTATCTCCGAGTGCGTCCGTCAGTTCTTGGGTACTCATACCAGTGGGTGTACACGGGTGGTACGTAAAGAGCCGGATTTCCCGACGGCGTGGTCACGACGGCACGACGAGCGCCAGCAGATAGAGGTTCCACCCCGTCACGGAGACGCCCAGAAGTGCCAGTCCGAGGGCACCCCGACGTGGTAGGGCCGCTGGACGACTCGCCAACAGAGAAAGCAGCCACCGAAGATGAGGGCCTTCGACGCGACCATCCCCCCGAACCCGTACCGTTCGACGAACACCGAGGTGACTGGGCCGAGTTCGAACAGTCCCCCGATACCGAGACCGACGCTCGTCGTCACCACGTCGCCGACGCCGAAAAAGAGGACGGCGAGCGCCCACAGGGTCGGGTGACTCACGTCGGGACGTCCGACGGCCGGCGGAACCGAATGCGGGGGCATGGTCCCCAAAGACGGCTGCGGTGGAGTTGGTAACCCGCTCCCTACGACCGGCGACCGAGCAGTAGTCGTATCTTAGAATCTCCGACTCGTCGTAAGCACACTCAAAAAACGGAACGGCGGGTTCGTTTAGAACTCGTTGCAGACGGGGATGCCGACGGTATCGAAGTCGCCCATCGAGGCGATGGTGTCGGGGACTTCCTCCAGCGAGATGGTCTTCGAGACGATTTTGCCGGGGTCGATTTTGCCCTGCTCCATCATCGAGAAGATTTCCTCGTACTCGTGGGGCGGCATGCCGAAGGAGCCGATGAACTCCCGTTCGTCCATCACGATGCTGTCGACGGGGAGCGACACTTCGCCTTCCTCCTCGCTCGTGGTGAGGCCGATCTGGAGGTTCTGACCGCCCTTCGCCAGCGAGTTCACGGAGTTGCGGCAGGTCTCCGCGATGCCGAGGGCGTCGACGCTGACGTCGGCGCCGCGACTCTTCGGTGTCTCGCCTTTGACGGCCTGGGGAACGTCCTGCACTTCGGTCACGTCGATGGTGGCGTCGGCGCCGAGTTCCTCGGCTTTCAGCAGTTTGTCCTCCGAGAGGTCGACGGCGATGACGTTCGCACCGAGGGCGTCGGCGATGTGGACCGCGGAGAGGCCGACGCCGCCACAGCCGTGGACGGCGACCCAGTCGCCGGCCGTCACGTCGACGCGGTGGACGAGTCCGTGGAACGCCGTCGCGAACCGACAGCCGAGGCCGGCGACCTCGACGGGGTCGACGCCGTCGGGGAGTTTGATGACGTTGTGATCGGCGTTCCGAACCGGGAACTCCTCGGCGAAGGCCCCCGGCTGGAAGGAGACGAATCCGAGCGGGATGACCCGTTCGCAGATGTTCGCCCGACCCTGCTTGCAGAACCGGCAGGTGCCGTCAGAGAGGTTGAACGGGACGCACACCCGGTCGCCCTCGCTGAAGTTCTCGACGTCTTCGCCGACGTCCTTGACGATACCGACGGGTTCGTGCCCGAAAATAAGGCCCGGCGTCGGCATGACGCCGACCCAGTCCCAGTCGCCCTGCCAGGCGTGCCAGTCGGACCGGCAGACGCCGCAGGCCTCCGTCTCCACGACGATGCCGTCCGGGTCGGGTTCCGGTCGGTCGACCTCCTCTACCTCCATCGGCTCCTGTGGTTCCTGAAAGACCACGGCACGCATCGACTCCGCCTCCTGCTCCGCGTCTGCGGATTTGCTCATGACGCGCGAACACTACCCCTCCACCGATTTAATCCTTGCCACCGTATATTAACGGGCCACGATTGGGAGGGCGCGGTGTTATGTGGGGAACGGTGACGGTGTCGATAATGTGGCAATAGTTGCCGAAAACGGACGATTTCGTGGTTCGGTAGCGGTTGGCGCGCGGACCGAGCGGGAAAGCGCTTCGCTTGAAAGAATTAAAGGGCTCCCTATCCAACCGACGGGTATGAGCGACAACGAGGGACGCAAGAACCTCAGGATGCCCGACGACGACGAGGTGTTCGCCGTCGTCACGAACATGCTCGGTGCCAACCGAGTGAAGGTCCGCTGTATGGACGGCACGGAGCGAACTGCACGCATCCCCGGCCGGATGCAGAAGCGCATCTGGATTCGCGAAGACGACGTGGTGTTGGTCGAACCGTGGGACTGGCAGGACGAGAAGGCCGACGTGGTGTGGCGCTACGAGAAGCAGGACGCAGACCAGTTGCGCGAGGAAGGCCACATCACCGACAGCGTCTGACTGCGCTCTCGTCGCCGAGAGAACTTTTGTCGCCGGCGTCCGTTCGGTCGGTATGTCCGAATTAAACGTCCTCGGCGAACCGCTCGAACCGTGTAGCACCGACCCCGAGACGGGGTTCCAGCGGGACGGTCGCTGTTCGTGTCACGATGCGGATATGGGCCGGCACGAACTGTGTGCCGTCATGACCGACGCGTTTCTTGAATTCAGCCGCGAACAGGGCAACGACCTCGTGACGCCGCGGCCGGAACTCGACTTTCCGGGCCTCTCGCCGGGGGACCGCTGGTGTGTCTGTGTGCCTCGCTGGGTCGAGACGCTAGAGGCGGTTCGAACCCAACACATCCCCGAGACGACGGTGCCGCCGGTCGTTCTGGAAGCGACGAACGAGGCGGTGTTGGACACGGTGCCGATGGAGACGCTTGAAGCCCACGCCTACGACTGACCCGGGGATGGGAGGTTACTCCTCGTCGCCATCCGGCTCCGGTTCGACCTCGGTGACGTACGCCAGTAGGTCGTCGTCGGTCACCTCCAGCCCCTGCCGGCGGAAGAACGCGGCGACGTTGTGGCAGTCCCGTTCGAGGAACTCCCGGGCGTTGGGGTGGTGGACGGTGACGGCTTGGCCCAGATCCAGCAGACACAACTCGCCGTCGTGGACGACGATGTTGTACTCCGAGAGGTCGCCGTGGACGAGACCCGCACGATACAGCCGTCGGGTGTATTCCCGGACGACCTCGTAGGCCGTCTCGGGGTTCTCGACGTGAACCTCGTTGAGGCGCTTGGCGCGGTCGTCCTCTCCGCCGAGATACTCCATCACGAGGACGTTCCGCTCGACGGCCAGCGGTTCGGGCACGCGGACGCCCGCCGCGCGTGCACGAGAGAGATTCGCAAACTCCTTTTTCGTCCAGGCGACGACGACTTTCTTCTTGTCCGAGCCGATGCCCTCGAAGCGGGGGTCGCCGTCGAGGTAGTCCCGCATCTGCCGGAAGTCGGAGGCGTTGATGCGGTAGACCTTCACCGCCACCTCGCCGTCCGGTGCGAGGGCGGTGTAGACGTTGGCCTCCTTGCCGGTCGAGATTGGGCCGCCGAAGGCGTCGATGTAGCCGTCCTGAACCAGTTTGTACAGCGCACCGAGCGTGGCGTCGTCGAACACCGACGCCTCGACTTTGAACTGTTCCGTGTTCTTGATTCGCTTGCGGAACTCGAGGAACTCACGGTCCTGCTTTCTGGCGATGCGGTCGGCTTCCGTGTCCGACACGTCGAGTTCTTCCCACTCGTCGCCGAGCCCCTCGGACTCTTCGGGCTCTAACAGGCCGTACTCCTCTGTCATTCGTCTCGGGGTACGCCGCCCCGACGGAAAGCGTCACCGGTCGTCGCGGTCGTGGGTTCGGTGGGCGACGAACCCTCGGTCCCCGGTGGCTTCTTTTCGGCGTGTGCCGAACGGTCGTCCATGTACGTCGGCATCATCTCCGATACCCACGACAACGTCCCGGCGGCCGACGCCGCGATGGACGCCTTCGTCGAGCGGGGCGTCGAGGCCGTGATTCACTGCGGGGACTTCGTCGCCCCGCCGCTGATTCCGCATCTCGACCGTGCGGGAATCGAGGTACACGCCGTCCGCGGCAACAACGACGGCGAACGCGAGGGTCTCGTCGACGCCTTCGAGAACCTCGACGGCGGCACGTTGCACGGCCGCTTCGCGGAACTGTCCTTCGACGGCCGGGCGTTCGCGGTCCTCCACGGCGAACAGCGGCCGGTCATCGACGCTTTGGCGTCCTCGGAGGAGTACGACTACGTCTGTCACGGCCACTGGCACGTTCGCGAAGAGCGCACCGTCGGCGAGACGACGGTCATCAACCCCGGCGCACAGTTCCCGACGGTCCCCGACGAACACCGCACGGTGGCCGTCGTCGACACCGAAGACGACACAGTCGAGTTCCTCGACGTGACGGAGTCGATATGAGCGTCGAGATACGCGAGGCGACGGCCGACGACGTGGCGGCCATCCGCGATGTCGCGAGGGACTCGTGGTATGCGGCCTACGGCGGCGTCCTCGACCCCTCGACGGTCGAGGGCGCACTCGGGGAGTACTACGCCCCCGACCTCATCGAGGCGGGCGTCGACCACGACGACATCGCTTTCTTCGTCGCCGAAAGCGAAGACGGCGTGGTCGGCTTCGCCAGCGCCGAACAGACGTGGGCCGACGAGGTAGAGTTACACACCATCTACGTCCACCCCGACCGCTGGGGGGAGGGCGTCGGGGCAGCGCTGCTCGACCGCGTCCAGCGGTGGGCGACCGAGCAGGGCGTCGACCGCATCGCGTGTTCGGTGCTCGCCGACAACGCCGTCGGTATCGGGTTCTTTGAGGCCTCGGGGTTCCGCCGCGGCGCCGCAGCGAAGGGCGAAATCGCCGGCGAACTCCACGAGGAATACGAGTTCGAACTCGACCTCTGAGCGGCGGGGGTTACTCTTCGACCCGTTGTCGGACCGATTTTGCCAGTTCGGTAGCCTCCTGTGGCGTCTTCGCTTCGGCGTACACTCGGACGTACGGTTCGGTTCCGCTCGGTCGGACGAGCGCCCACGATTCCTCGAAGTCAACGCGGTAGCCGTCCAGCGTGGTGTGTTCGCCGTCGGCACTCGCCGCCCACGCCTCTGCCCGCTCCATGATGGCCTCCCGATTGTTCTCGCCGTCGTAGGGAACGTTCTCCCGCTCGAAACTGTACCCCCGGTGCGGTTCGAGGAGGTCACTCGCCGAGCGGTCGGCGAGTAACTCGAGGAACCGGGCCGCCACGTAGCCGCCGTCGCGGCCCAACCGGTGGGCTGGGTACACGATACCGCCGTTGCCCTCGCCGGCTATCGGCACCGAGACGCCGGCCTCGCGGAGTTCGCGTGTCCGACTGAGGACGTAGGTGTTCCCGATGGGGGTGTATTCGACGGTGCCACCTGCGGCCTCGGCGACATCGCGGAGTCGCAACGACGCGTTACACGTGGTCACGACCGTCTCGCCGTCGTCCAGTTCCGCGGCGGCGAGTGCCGCAAACGCCGCGTTACCGTCGACGAACGCGCCGGACTCGTCGACGAACACCACGCGGTCGGCGTCGCCGTCGTGGGCGATACCGAGGTCGGCGTCGGAGGTCGCGACGAACGACAGCAACTCCGACAGTTCGGCTTCGACCGGTTCGGGGTCGCGGCTGGGAAAGGCCCCGTCGGGGTTGGCGTTGAGCGTCTTTACCTGACAGCCGAGACGCCGGAACAGCGCCGGCGAGGTGAGCGAGCCAGCGCCGTTTCCGGGGTCAACGACGACGGTCGGTGCGGCCTCGCGTATCGCCTCTCTGTCGACCGATTCGACGACGCTTTCGACGTACTCGTCGTTGGCTCCCTCCACGGTCCGCGATTGGCCCGTTGACTCCGGAGGCGCCGTCGGGGTACCCTCCTCGGCCAACGACGCGACTGCATCGACAGCTGTCGGTTCGAGAACAGAGCCATCACGACCGACCAGTTTCACGCCGTTGTGGTCTGGTGGGTTGTGTGAGGCCGTAATCTGAAGCCCCGGTATCGACCGCGTTTCGACGTATCGCTGTAACGCTGGCGTGGGGACGACGCCGAGGCGGTCGACCTCCGTGCCAGCGTTTTCGACACCGGCAGTCGCGACGTGGTCGAACATCTCCCCGGTCGTTCGGGTGTCGCGGCCGACGGCGACGCGGTCGGCCTCCCAATAAACCGTCGCAGCGCGTGCGAGTTCGAAGACGCGTTCGGCCGTGACCGTCACGTTGGCCTCCCCTCTGATACCCATTCGTCCGAAACTCATCGACGGCGCTACGCGGAGCACCCACTTGGGTGTCCGGTTCGGTCGGTCAGGCGTTCTCGTCGAGCCACGTCTGCATGGCCTCGTAATCCCCTGACTGGTCGCTGACGACGCGGTGAACGTCGTCGTCGGTGATGCCCGCGAGCGTCGCGTCGATGGCTTCCCGACAGGCGCGTACGCCGCCACCGACCGACGAGAGCAGGTCGTCGCTCGGATACGAGTAGATGGCCGACCCGACGACGAACAGCTGCTCCGTGTCGTAGTCGGGTTCGTCGACACTCCCCGTCCCGATTTGCATGTTCCGGTGGATGTTTTCGGGGCTGACCTGATGGGAGACGACGGGGAGCGTCCGCTTGAACTCGCTTCCCAACCGCCGTCGATTGCCGCGAAGGACGCTCTTGCAGGTGTAGATGTGGCTCCGCGAGCGGGAGTGGTCGCCGGCGACGTTGCCGGTGTGGGCGGAGTCGGCGCCGCTGAGTCGGAAGAGTTTCTCGAGGACGTCCAGCGCGATGCCGTGATTCGTCTGTGTGTAGACGCCGTGGCCGGCCCAGTGTGCGTGAATCGGGTACTGGAACTCGTCGTCGTCGGCGATTCGTTCCATGTGGTCGAACCCCGAGGAAACCGGTGACTGCATCAGGACTATCGACTCCTTCACGTCCGAGAGGTCGATTTCGGGGTCCGGACCGCTCGTAAGGCGTCGAAACCGACGGGTTTCGCCAGTGACGTTGAGGACGTACAGCGGGCGCCGTCCGGTTTCGGATTCGATTTCGCGGAGCGCGGAGACGATGGCTCGGATGCGGTCCGCCAGCGGACAGTACGCCGGCGAGACGAACTTGATGTCCTCTTTGACGACGTCGACGCCGTTGATGCCCGCGGTCACGGCGATGTCGTGCATCCGTTCGGGCGTCAGTCCGGCTGGTTTGAGGATGAGCCCGAGCATCGGGCGGTCGTCGACGCCGGCACGCTCTCTGAGGGTTTCGATGCCGTACTGAGGTCCAGGGAACCGCTTTACGAACTCCGGCGGGAAATCGATGCCAGTGATTTTTATTTCGGAGACGTAGCCGGCGTCGAAGAGGTCTCCCCCGATGTAGTTGAGGAGCTGTGACGTACTCGCGGTGATGTTTTCGGCCGGGAAGGCCACCTCGACGGTCCGGTCGCCGTATCTCGTGACGCTCGCCTCGTAGTCGCCGTCGACTTTGTCGCCGAATCCCCAGCGGTAGTTGCCGAGCGACTGTGATTTCGCGATTTTCTCGCCGATTCGGTGAATGTTCGCGTCGTCGTCCCCGATACGGTATTCGACCAGTATGTCGCTCATAGGCGCTCGACCACCTCGTCGATGCGCGCTTCGAGCGACTGAATCTCGTTGCGGAAGTTCCCGACTCGGCTTCGGTCGATGTCGGCGCGGTCGGTCGCTATCAGTTGCTCTCTGAGGAATCGCTGCTGTGTGCTGATGCGCTCGATGTCGTCGTACACCGCGTTGAGTTCCCGCTGGAGGTCCTCGGAGAGCAGCGAGAACGTCCCGCTCGAAACCCCGGACTCGTAGCTGCCGGTCGGAAAGGCTATCGTCGGCGGTACTTCCCCCTCCCAGTTGCCGATGTTCTCGCTGATTCCCCCGAGTTCGCCGGCGATGGAGTCACGAAGCCGCTGCCGGTCGTCTCGTTCGCGCTCCGCCTGCAGGTGCCGTTCGCGCCGCGCGGAGAGTTGATGCCCCAACAGCGCCCCCATCCCGACCGCGAGGAAGTCGGCGATGTACACCGGTGATATCAGCCAGTCCACCACGATGTCCATTACCGAACACGGTAGTAAAACAGTTTCCTGCGAACTCCGTGTGATGCGACAACGTCCGAACCGGCGAACGCTTAAAAACCGCCACCTCCAATCGGAGGTATGAAACACGTCAGGATTCCGGAGGACCGCATCGGCGTTCTCATCGGCGAAGGAGGTGCGACCATGCGGGAAATCGAGTCCCGCGCCGAGGTCCGTCTGGACATCGACTCCGAGACGGGGTCGGTGAAAGTCGAGACCGTCGGCGACCCGATACTCGGTCTGAAGGGGCCGGACATCGTCAAGGCCATCGGCCGCGGATTCGCCCCCGAGGACGCTATGCGCCTGCTGGACGACGACATGCAGTTGTTCGAACTCATCGACATCGAGGCCGCCACCCGGAACAAGAAAGACCTCCGCCGGAAGAAGGGACGACTCATCGGCGAGGGCGGTCGGACCCGAGAACTCATGGCCGAACTCTCCGGCGCCGACGTGGTCATCTACGGGTCGACGCTGGGCATCATCGGTAAACCCCAGCAGGTCGACGCCGTCCGCAGCGCCGCCGAGATGATTCTCGACGGCGCGCCTCACGGTGCCGTCTACTCCTTCCTCGAACGGCGCCACAACGAGATGAAGTCCAACGACATCGAGTACCACCAGTTCACGGGCTAACCCGTCAGGTTTTCACTCGCCGGTGGAACTATGCCTCCGGCGTTTATATACTCCGTATGACGAGCATGTACCGCGTATGACCCGCGGATCGCTCGGTCAGCGTTCGGACTTTCGTTCTCTGGTCGATCATCTCGACGGAATTGCCATCTGGATCGTCTCCGAACCGCAGGAGTTCGAGTACATCAGCGCCGGATTCGAAGACATCTGGGGGATTCCTCCCGAGGCGGTCGAGACCGACCCCGACCGCCTGATCGAAACGATTCATCCGGACGATCGGGATCGCGTGCGCTCGAACATCGAGGGGCCCGGGGAGGTCGTATCGGAGGACTCGTATGTGGCCAGAGTCGTCCGTCCGGACGGGTCGATACGGTGGGTACAGACGCGTCAGCTTCCCCTCTTCGATAGCGAGGGTGACCTGACTAACGTCGTCGGCGTCTCGATAGATATCACCGACCAGCGCCGACGCGAGCAGGAACTCGCGGCCCTGAATCGGATCCTACGACACGACATACGCAACGACATGGGCATCGTCCTGGGGTGGATGGAACTGCTCCAGGAGCACGTGGACGAGGAGGGGACGGAGTACCTCGAAAAGGTTCTCACGTCCGGAGTGCACATCGTCGAACTCACGGAGATCGCCCGCGACTACGCGGAGACGGTCACCGGCGAGAACGAGGTCGACGTGAAACCGATCTCCCTGCGATCGACGCTGCAACGGGAGATCGAACTCCGCCGCGAGTCCTTCCCGGAGGCGGAGATCAGGACTGCCGGGGAGATCCCGGACGTCTCGGTGATGGCGAACGAAATGCTCGCATCCGTCTTCCGAAATCTCCTGAACAACGCCATCCAGCACAACGACGCGGACGAGCCGCTGGTCGAGATCGACTGTGACACGCGAGACGAGGCGGTGATCGGACGCATCGCGGACAACGGGCCGGGGATCCCCGACGGGCAGAAAGAGGCGATATTCGAGAAGGGTGGCAAGGGGAGCGAGAGTTCGGGGTCCGGGATGGGCCTCTATCTCGTCTGGATGCTCGTCACGCAGTACGGAGGGGACGTCCGAATCGAGGACAACACCCCGACCGGGTGTATATTTACCGTCCGACTGCCCAGAGCCGAGTGATCCTCCGGCCGCCCAGTGCCGAGTGACCCCGGATTATCGCCGCCACCGTGCGTCCCCTGTTATATACCCGCATACCCGAATTCGAGTAACCGGGAGAAAGCGGGCGATTCGGCGGCGGTCGCTCCGCCGCGTCTCACAACCTTTATATAGAATGGCAATACAATTACTGCTTGATTATGGCACAGCAGATGGGCCAACAGCCACTTATCGTACTCTCCGAGGAGTCCCAGCGGACTTCCGGGCAGGACGCACAGTCGATGAACATCACGGCCGGCAAGGCCGTCTCCGAGGCCGTCCGGACGACGCTCGGGCCGAAGGGCATGGACAAGATGCTCGTCGGCTCCGGCGGCTCCGTCGTCGTCACGAACGACGGCGTCACCATCCTCGGCGAGATGGACATCGAACACCCCGCCGCGAACATGATCGTCGAGGTTTCCGAGACACAGGAAGACGAGGTCGCGGACGGCACGACCTCCGCCGTGGTCGTCGCGGGCGAACTCCTCCAGCAGGCCGAGGACCTCCTCGATCAGGACATCCACGCCACCACCCTCGCACAGGGGTACCGACAGGCCGCCGCAGAAGCCAAAGAGATCCTCGAGGATCTCGCGATCGACGTCTCCGTCGAGGACGACGAGCTTCTGACCCAGATCGCCGCGACGGCGATGACTGGAAAGGGCGCCGAGTCCGCCAAGGAGACTCTCGCACAGCTCGTCGTCGACGCTGCCCGGAGCGTCGCTGACGACGAAGGCGTCGACGTCGGCAACGTAAAGATCGAGACCGTCGTCGGCGGTGCCATCTCCGAGTCCGAACTCGTCGACGGCGTTCTGGTCGACAAGGATCGCACTCACGAGAACATGCCTTTCGGCGTCGAAGACGCCAACGTGGCCGTTTTCGACGGCGATCTGGAGGTCAAGGAGACCGAGATCGACGCCGAGGTCAACGTCACCGATCCCGACCAGCTCCAGCAGTTCCTCGATCAGGAGGAACAGCAGCTCAAGGAGATGGTCGATCAGCTCGTCGACGTCGGCGCCGACGCCGTGTTCGTCGACGGCGGCATCGACGACATGGCGCAGCATTTCCTCGCCGAGGAGGGCATCTTCGCCCTGCGCCGCGTGAGCAGCGACGACCAGAGCGCCATCGCCCGCGCCACCGGTGCCCGTGCCGTCTCAAACCTCGACGATCTCTCCGAGGACGACCTCGGATTTGCCGGCAGCGTCTCCCAGCGCGAACTCGGAGACGACACCTACACCGTCATCGAGGATGTCGAGGACGCGAAGGCCGTCTCGATGATCCTTCGCGGCGGCACCGAACACGTCGTCGAGGAAGTCGAGCGCGCCATCGACGACGCCCTGGGCGTCGTGCGCGTCACTCTCGAGGACGGACAGGTGCTGCCGGGTGGCGGCGCACCCGAAACCGAACTCGCGCTCGGCCTGCGTAACTTCGCGGACTCCGTTGGCGGGCGCGAGCAACTCGCGATCGAAG
>ENA-ORDC01000056-ORDC01000056.1-marine-metagenome-genome-assembly--contig:-NODE-56-length-139666-cov-6.874052_pt1 | contig 139666 bp, 126 predicted proteins | sample MGYA00237783_ERZ508515 | MGnify/ENA primary metagenome ERZ508515 (study PRJEB26186, sample SAMN06268792) | marine metagenome | isolation source: Eden Landing Ponds, San Francisco, CA, USA | place... | reverse complement strand
CCGGCGGCGGCGTACCACGTCCGCCCCAGGGCGGTGTCGGGCGAGTGGACGACGCCAACGACACCCTCGCCGTCGATACGGAGGCCGACAGAGACGCAGTAATAGGGATAGCCGGTCGCGAAGTTCGACGTGCCGTCGATCGGGTCGACGATCCACTCCCGTCCCTCACCGGTGAGTTCCGTCGGGTTCTCCTCGCCGACGACGCGGTCGTCGGGGAAGGTCTCCCCGATCACGTCGGTCACCCGCTGCTCGCACTCGCGGTCGACGGCAGTGACGAGGTCGTTGGCGCTGCTTTTGGATTCGGTACCGTCGGAGTTGCGGAAGTCCGTCCCGGCGTGTTCGGCGGCGATCGATCCGGCCTCGCGGGCCGCCCGGAGGGCGACCTGGAGTTCCTCGGAGGCGTCCATGCCGTTGATTGCTCCCGCGTTGGGTTAGCCCTGACGTTCCACGCTCGGCCCCCCAACGTGAACCGGTGGAACGGACTTTCTGAGGACGGTATCGCTGGCGACGTCGCGTCACTCGGCGACGCCACGGGCGAGCGACTGCATCTCGGCGACGAACTTCCGACGCATCGAGGGGTTGGCCAGGGTGAGGAGCCCGTAGACCACGACGCCTACCACGAGGATCCCGAGCAACCGCGGCAAGGTGTCGATCGGCACGACCACGCCGATCCCGTGCAGGACGCCCGCCATCGCCGCAGCCGCGCCGGTACACCAGCCGATCTCGAGCCACGGGAAGTCGATCGTCACGAACCGCGAGAGGAAGTAGGCGTGCAGAACGGTGTTGAGGACGAACGACGAGGCCGTCGCGACCGCCGCGCCGGCGATGCCGAACTCGAGGATGAGCACGACATTCAACACGAGGTTGACGGTGATCGAGGCGACCGTCGCGTAGGCAGCCAGATCCGGGCGGTCGACCGCCTGCAGCGACCGACCGAGGATCGTGTGGACCGACTGGAGGAGTTTCTCGCCCATCAGGATGATCAACACGAGCCAGGCGACCGTGTACTCCGGCCCGAAGACCAGCCCCAGGATCTCCCTGGCGTAGACGAGTGTCACGAAGAACGATGGGATCACGAGCGCCATCGACGGCGTGATCGTCCGCCGGATCATGTCCTCGATCCGCTCGTAGGCCTCCTCGGCGTCCCAGCGACTGGCCTGCGGGAACAGTGTCGTCGCTATCGAGCGGCTCAACAACATCACGACGAGCGTCACCCGCCAGGCGATCTCGTAGGCACCGACGTCGGCCTGCGTCATGAGCAAGCCGATGATGGCGACGTCCATCCAGGAGTAGAAGTACCATCCGACCCGCGAGATCACCCCCCAACGACCGTACTCGAACAGCGACTTGGCGTGATCGAGCGAGACAGTCCCGAGGGGGATCGACACCCGGTACCAGCCCCAGACCAGCATCACGCTCAGCCCGGCGAGCAACCCGTAGATGAGGGCCTCGACGCCGAAGCCCTGCGAGACAAGCAACGCGCTGACACCGAACCAGACCACCCACCGCGTCACCCGGAGGATGGCCGTCTCGCCGACACGGAGTTCACCCCGGAGGACGACGGTAGACAGTCGAGAAATATCCTGAATCACGATCGCGACGGCAAGGAAGACCGCGAACTCGGCCCCGATGTAGCCGTTGATGGCGTCCTGAAAGAGGAGAATGAGCGTCACGACCAGCGCCATCGGGACGAGTTTCACCGCGAAGGCGCTCGTGAGATACGTACTCTGATCGCTGCCCTCGCTGATGCGCTTCTCGATGGCTCCACGGAAGCCGAAGTCCGCCGGAATCGCGATCATGCCCAGCAGTGCCTGAAAGAGGAAGAACATCCCCATCTCCGAGGCTCCGAGCGCCCGGGCGAACACCGCGATCCCGAGAAAGCGGATCGTGGTCCGGCCGACGTTGCTCGCGAACAGCTTGAGGCTCGAGCGAGCGAAGTCCATCGCTACGCCCCCCGTCGGTCTCGCGAACCGGTGCCTGGCAGCGACCGCGACGGGATGGAGCGATCGGAACGCCAGCACTCGATTCGCTGCCCCCACGCAGCGTTCCCCTGCTTCACGTACGATTCCTCCGCGTTGTGCCCCGACGCGTCGACAGTATCACGGAAAGTCGTCGCTGTCACGCCTTTCTATATCTTTCGAGATGCGACTGCCGGGCTGGCGTGTCAGGGTGTCGCGTCGTTCGGACCGACACCTTCGACAGGCTGGCGTCCGAACGACGCGTATGACTGCCAGCGAGCGCACTGACGAGGGTATCACCGCCACCTACGAGGAGACGGACGCCGAGTGCGTGCTCGTCTTCGAGCGCAACGGACAGACAGCGGCGATCGCACAGAACCGGGACGGCTACGCCATGTTGAAGGTCCGGCCGACGGTCGACGGCGACGAACTCGAACGCTACTACGGGTTCGACATGGCGCTGGATCACGCCGCGGAACTGCTCGGCGTCGATCCGGCTCGGCTTCCGATCCCAGAAGCAGCCAAAGACATGGGGATGTGACTGACCGGTCGGCTATTCGGAACGCCGATCCAGATCGCTCAGGCGGTCGAAACAGCCGTCGAGGGGGCCTCGTCGAAGTCGTCGGAGACGACACCGACGAACGCTGCCGGATGCTCGACGTGCGGGAGGAGTTTCGCGTCGTCGAAGACGATCAGGCGAGAGTCGGTCTTTTTCGCCAGGGCGCGACCCCCGGACACGGGCGAGATGTCGGCGTCGCGTCCCCAGACGAGCGTCACCGGTGCCTCGACGTCGGTGAGCGTCTCGGTCAGATCACTCTCGGGATCGAGGGAGCCGCTGACGAACGACGCCGGCGCGTACCGTGCGCCTGGTTGGTGGGCCGTCTTCCACTGGTAGGAAAGCGTCTCGTCCGTCAGGTTGGCCATGTTCGCGTAGCCGTGGTCGCGGTGGAAGTACCTGATTCCCGGCTTGCTCACCAGCAGGTTGAACAGTCCAGTCCCGACCAGCGGCGCGCGAAACAGCGTCCGGAGCCACGACCGGGGCGTCTCGCTCATCGTCGAGTCCGTCGGCGTGATCAACACGAGCGAGTCGACGTCCGTTTCGGTCGCGGCGCTGGCCGCGTACGCACCTGACAGCGACGACGCGACGACCCGCGGTTCATCGACGAGACTCCGGATGGCGTCCCGCAGGAACGTCTCGTACAGCGACGCGGAGTACAGCAACGGTGGTCGATCCGACCGGCCAAATCCGGGGAGGTCCGGCGCGACGACGTGGTACTCCCGGGAGAGGTCCTCGAAGACCTCGGCGAACTCCCGGCTGGAGGACGCCGCCGAGAGGCCATGAACAAGGAGGAGGTCGGGATCGTCAGGGTCGCCCGCCTCGGTGTAGGCGACGTCGAAGCCACGCCAGCGGTAGGTCCCGCTCGCGCCGACGAGTGGGGGTTCGAGATCGCCAGCACGGGCCGTGAGCAGACGATTGACGAAAGCGGTCACGCCGGCCGCACCGACAGCCGCCGTGAGGAGGTTCCGGAGCTTCATACCGGATTCTACGGGCGTACCCGGCATATAGGTGATGGGACATCGGCACGAACCAGTGCCCCGTCAGGTCGATGCTGACCGGAAAACCGATCGGATCGCGACGGCGAGTGCGCCGGCCGTCCAGCTCAGCAGGCCCACAAATCCGGCCAGTGGATCGATCCCGCCTGCGATTGCGTCACCAGCCACCGGTCCGACAGCCGTTTCGAGGACGAGTCCCCGATAGGCAGAGAGGGGGCTCAGGGCAGCCAGTGTCGAGAGCGCCTCGGGTGGCACGACGCCACCAGCGAGACCCACCACGAAGCCGAGATCGAGGCCGACGACCAGGACCACGACACCGCCGACACCCAGTGCGATCGCATTGCGAGTCGTCCGGGCGATCGCCGACACGGCGATGGCGACTGCGAGCGCCACCGACGCGAACACTGCCGTCAGTACGACAGTGCGGAGGTAGACCAGGGGCGAATCGGCGGTGGCGTGGGTCGCCAGGACCGAAATGGACTCCTCGCGGAACGCGACGACCGTCGTCCCGGCGATCAGCAAGGGGACGAGCACGACCAGCAGTACCGTCGCCAGCCGACCCAGGCACACGCCGAGGACGTACGACCGGGCGGACAACGGATACGTCCGGAAGACGGCGAGTTCCCCTCGGACGCGATCGTCGAGGATCGACCGGTAGCCGACCGCGAACGCCACCACCGGCACCAGCACTTCAAGCGGCGTGAGCAGCGAGAGCGAGAGCGAGAGATAGCCACTGCCCCGGGTGGTCCAGGCGATTGCAAGGACGACGAACGCGTATCCCGCGGCGACCGCGAGCAAGGCCCGGCTCCGGACGGTCGCGTCGAAGGCCCGCTGGGCCACCGCGACCGTCTGATCCCAGGATTCGTTCATCCGCGATCACCGCCCGAACCGGCCCGGACGCCGATGGCGTCCTCGCGGTCGATCAGGGCGTCGATCGCCGCCTCCAGGGAGTCAGATTCCGTTTCCGCCGCCACTGCTGCGGGCGACCCACCGGCGACGAACTCGCCGTCATCGAGGACGCGGATCTCGTCAGCGATGCGTGCGGCCGCCTCGAGGTCGTGCGTCGCCATGAGCACCGCAACGCCGTCGGCTGCGAGGTCGGCGATGACGTCGGCGATGTGCCGCCGGAGTTGCGGATCGAGGCCGCTTGCCGGTTCGTCAAGCACCACGACCGGCGGCGTACCGACGGTCGCCTGTGCCAGTCCGAGGAGCCGGACCATTCCACCCGAGAGGTTCTCGACGCGTCGGTCGGCGACGGCTTCGAGTCCCACCTGCCGGAGCGCCGCGGACTCATTGGTCTCCGTCGGGACGAGCGATCCGTAGAACCCGATCGTCTCGACAACCGTGAAGTGGGGGCGAAACGCCGGGCGCTGGGGGAGATAGCCTACCTCTCTCGGGGCGTCGGTTCGTCTGGTGACTGTGCCGTCGTCCGGCGTGCGAAGGCCAGCCGCGATCGAGAGCAGCGTCGACTTCCCCGAGCCATTGGGCCCGAGCAAACACGTCACCGATCCGACCCGCACGTCGAGAGAGACGCCGTCGAGGACTGAGACGTCCCCGAACGCGTACCGGACATTTTCCAGGGCCAGGACGGCCTGCCTGTTGGATTCGTCACTATCTGGGCCGTTGTTCCGGCTTTCAGCGCCGGTGTCGGGCGGTTCGCCGCTCACGGCGACACCCCCGCACCGGCAGCCGTTTCATTCCGCACCATCGCGATCCTGTCGGATTGGACCGGTTCGAGCCGCGGCTCGTCGTCGATCACGTTTGCGGATCGCAACCCGGGAACCGCCGCCTCGAAGCGGCGAAGCAGTGTGACGGCGGGCGACGTCGCGAGGGTCGCCGCTCCCCTGGACGTTCCCACGACGCTGTCGACCGGGCCAGTCGGGCGGAACGCCCGGTCGATCCGGCCGTCGGCGTCAGCGTCGCGGCCGGGGAGCGTCCCCCAGTAGTTGCCCGTCCACACGCGGACGGGACCGCGTCCGGTGTCGACGTACCGTTCGTTGTCGATCAGGTCGTTGCCCCTCACGCGGTTGGTCGGGACGATCGTTCCCGTCCGGAGTCCGACCTCGTTGCCGACCAGGACGTTGTACGCAAACGTCGACCGCTGGGCTCCGAGATCCATGCCGTAGCGATTTCCCACGAGCGTGTTGTTCGCCACGAGCGAGGCGCTGCCGCCGACTGAAATCCCGACGTCGCTCGCCGAGACCCGATTCTCGAGGATCGCGTTCGATCGTGGTCGCGTCATGACGACGACGCCGATGTCCGTGTCTCGGGCGGTGTTGTTCGCCACCAGCGCCCCGGACGTATACATCTCGTGGACGCCGAAGCGCATCCCAGTCATCCGGTTGTCCCGGACGACGAGTCCGTCGGCGTGGTGGGTGTAGACGGCGTCCCGGCCACCGGTGAACGTGCTGTGCTGGACGACGATCCGGGAGTCCATCGCGAGGACGCCCATGAACCCATCCTGCCACGTCACTGTGCCGTCGATCGAACTGTCCTCGACGACCACGCCGTCGCTGTCCCGGACGATAGCGCCGCTCGCTGGCGTCTCGATGTGCACCTGCGACAGCAGCGATCGGTTTGCACCGTCGAAGACGACCGCGGCGTCGCCGTACCCGTAGGTCGTCCGGACGCCTTCGTCCCAGTCGTCGGCTGTTTCGGAGGCGTTGGCCGGCCTGCCCGTGTTCGCCTTGCCCACACCACTCATCGACAGTTCGGTGAGGGCGACCCGCGGCGAAGTCACTCGAAGCACGGTCCCGTTGTCGCCGACGACGAGCGTCCGTTCGCCCGCGCCCCGGATGGTCACCGGTTTCCCGACGCTGACGTTCCCGTCGTAGGTTCCGGGCGGGAGCTGAATAGTGGTGTTCGGCGGTGCAGCCTCGATCGCCGCGGCGAGCGTCGGAACGTCGGCATCCACCGTGATCGAGACCGGTCGATTCAGGAGTGGCCGACGGTCCTGGACGGTCCGGTCGGCCCACGCTGCGCGATCGCTCGCCGCCTCACGCAGCCACGACGCCCGCGGTTCGTCTTTGCGCGGCTCAAGCGCCGCCCACTCGCGGACGGTCCCCCCGTAGCGCTCGGCGAATTCGCTCGCGTCGGCCGCGTCACTGAACGGGACGACCGCCGGACCCCCCGGGGTCCGCGCTCCGCTCCCGACGACGAATGTTGCCTCGCTGGCTCGCGTCCACCCGACGGCCGGATCTGACGCAACCGTGAGATGGTTGTCGTCGGTGAGGCGGGGGCCGGCACCCGAATAGTCGCTCACGTAGATCGCGACGGGGCGACCGAACTGCCGGGTCGTCTCCTCGCGGGCAACTGCCACGACCGCAGACGCTACCCCATAGTAGCCCACGACGTACTGATACTGTGAATAAAACACCTCGACACGGGGGATCTCGAAGCCGGCGGCGCGTGCTTGCTGGACGTCGACGCCCGTCAGGCCGGTCGTGAGCGTGTCCGAGAATTGGACCGGTTGTGCGCTCGCACTCGCAGCAGGATCGGCCGCGAACGCGAGGCCTGCCCCGGCCACCACGACAAGAAGTGTGGCGAGGACGAGCGTGACGCGCATCGCTATGCCTGTGCTAATCCGCTGATCATCGTTCTGGTGACGTCGCCCAGTTGTGCCATCGAGCCGCCGTATTCGTCGGCGAACGCCGTCGCGTCGTCCTCACTCGAGAATCCGATGAGGTCCCGTCCCATCGCCCCCTCGATGGACGACCCGACCACGAACGTAACGTCAGAAGCCTCGGTGAACGCCTCGGCCGCTGGATGTGTCGAGATGAACCTCGTGCCGGCGTCGGTGAAGATCTCGTAGTTGACGCTCGAATAGTCCGTCACATAGAACGCCGCGCGCGTCCACCCGCGATCTCGTCGCTCGAAGTCGTACTGGAATGCCTCCCAGGTACTGTCGAACCGGGCCGGATTCTCGTGGCCCGACGGTTCCTTGTTCCGATAGAACACCTCGGCGCTCGGCCCGGGATGTTGCGGGATGATCATCCCGCAGACGTCACACGCGTCGTCGTCCCCCAGGGAGACGGGATCGGGGGTCCGAGCCGAGAGACAGCCAGCAGCACTGATCGTCGCGCCACCACCGATCGCCGCGAGGACTCGTCGCCTAGTGACCCCGTTCCGCTCACAATCGGCGTTTCGGTGGGCGTCGACCTGCCCCTTGCGCCCACGCGAAGCTGGCACGTGGCGACTGCCGCCCTCTTGCTGCTCGAAGCGGGTCATTACCCAGTATTGGGAGGCTGCCACAATGAATCCGGTGGTCTCTCCCTGCAATTCTTTCGCCTTCGCGAACGGTTTAGTGCGCTCGGTGCAAGTACGCCGACGTGAACAGACGACAGTATCTCGGGGCAATCGGCGGCGGGATCGCCGCGCTTTCGGCCGGTTGTTCGGCGGACGATTCGGACACGTATCTCGATAAACCCGATCTCCGGGCCGAACCGTCGCAACTCCCGTATCCAGTCTACGGGCAATCACTGCCGGACGTCACGCTGTCGGATCCGCTGGCAGGCGAATCCGTTCCGATCGGGGGCGACAACCGTGACACGGTGGTGACGTTCTTCTATAGTCACTGTCGGACGGTCTGTCCGCGATTGATTTCCGCCCTCAGGAACGTCCAGGCGAAGGCGGTCGAGGACGATCTCATCGACACCACGTCCTTCCGGGCGGTGACATTCGATCCAGAACGGGACGACGCGGAGCGGTTGCGCGGGTACGCCGACCGGATGAACGTCGCGCTGACCGAGAACTGGCGGTTCCTGCGTCCGGACTCGCCAGACCACGCCAGGGACGTTGTCATGGACGAGTTCGGCGTCCGGTTCGAGCGGACCCACCCCGAGGAGATGGACATGTACATGTTCTCCCATCGCTCGCTCATCCTGCTGGTCAACGCCGATGGGTACGTCGAACGGTCCTACACCGACTCCACGCCGTCGTGGCAGTCGATCTATGACGATCTCAAGACGCTCCGAAAGCGGGAATAGTGATGCGACGACGCGAACTCCTGGCCGGGATCGGCGGCGCGGCGGTTGTCGGTGCCGGCGGTTACCTCGCGCTTTCCCCGACCAACACCGGTGCGATCGAGAGTGACGGCCGACAGATCGACCCGGTCGACGTCGAAACGTTCGAGACATCGAACAGTCCAGACGGGGACTTGACGGTGCCAGTCGAGGGCTCGGTCACCGTGATCGACCTGTTCGCGACCTGGTGTCAACCGTGCAAGCCTGCGCTCGAGGCGCTCCGGACCGTTCAGCGTGACCACCCAGACGTCCAGTTCGTCTCGGTCACCAACGAGGTACTCTCCGGCGACCTTTCGCGGGCAGACGTGATCAGGTGGTGGGACGAGTACGGCGGGCCCTGGCCCGTCGCTCACGATCCCGATGGGACGTTACTCGCCCGTCTCGGGACGTCGACGCTACCCTTCAGCGCCGTCGCCGATCCCGACGGACGGATCGTCTGGTCGGAGACAGGCGTTCCCGACCCACAACGAGTGAGCGAAGCGATCGACGACGCCCGACCATGAGCGGCCTCACCCTCGGCGCGACCGTCGCGTTCGCGGTCACGACCGGCGCGACGACGTTCTTTGCACCCTGTGCCTATCCACTGCTGCCGGGGTACGTCGGCTACTACATGCAGGCCGAACCGGCGGATGCCGACTCGCTGCTGGCCGGTGCGCTGCTCCGCGGGCTGGCGGCCAGTGTCGGCGTGCTGGTGACGTTCGGGATGCTGGCCGTCGCTGCTGTCACGATCGGCCGTCCCCTTCAGCAACACCTCTCACAGCTCGAACTAGTCGTCGGCGTCCTGCTGGTCATCCTCGGGCTGGCGACGCTGTCCGGCCGGACGACCGGCTGGCACCCCAGATTACCGCAACGACGCGCATCAGTCCCCGGCTTCGTCGGGTTCGGGAGTCTCTACGCGATCGCCGCCACCGGCTGTGTCGCGCCCGTCTTCCTCGCCGTCGTCTCACAGGCATTGACGTTCGGGCCGGCAGGGACGGTCGCGGTCCTGGGCGGGTACGCCGCCAGCATGGCCGTGCTGATGATCGCCGCCACCGCCGCGGTCGCGGTCGGCGTCGAGATCACGACGGATCGATTCGCGGGACTCACCGACCGACTGACACCGATCGCCGGCGGCATCCTCATCCTGGCCGGACTCGTCCAGATATGGCTCGCCCTGTTCGTCTATAGCGTCTGAGGTCGGCGCGAGACCGTCGGGCAGGCGTGCCGGAAGCCGAACACAAAAGCCGCCGCCGACCCACTACTCGGTATGCAGACTGATTCACGCTGGCTCCGACGTGTGGCTCGGGAGCGACCGCTCGGCGTGACGGCCGTCCTCTCGGCGATCGGCTACGCCCTCGTCGCCGGCGCGTTCGCGGGTGCGATCCCGCTGTTTCCGCCGCTTGAACGGTCCACGGTGAATCTCTTCGGTCACCTCATCGCGATCGTCAATGCAAGCGCGCTGACCGCGATCCTCGTCGGCGTCTACTTCATCAAGCGCGACGAGGTCAGAAAGCACCGCGCGGCGATGCTGACTGCGTTCGCACTCATCGCGGTCTTCCTGGTACTGTATCTCTGGAAAGTCGGCGGCGGCTTCGAGAAGTCGATCACCGTCACCGGCCTCCCGGAGATCGCCTATCTCGTCATGCTCGCCGTTCACATCGTCCTGTCGGTGGTCGCGGTCCCGGTCGTCCTCTACGCGGTGATCCTCGGTCTCACGCACACGCCGGCCGAACTTCGATCGACGGCCCACGCCCGGGTCGGTCGGATCGCCGTCGCCGCCTGGTCGACCAGCCTCTTTCTGGGTATCGTGACATACGTCATGCTGAATCACGTCTACGGCTGGGTGCCCCGGGAGTCCGCACTCCTCCTGATCGCTGTCCCACGACCGGCCTGGCGGTTGGACTGGCTATCCGAAGAACGCGAGTGAGTCCCAGCGAGTATGAGTGCGCGAGGACCCGACTCAAGCAACGCTGATGTGCTCGATCGGCAGGGTCTCGGCGTCGAGATCGAGCCGTTCGGCGAGCAGTCCGGTCACGAGCTCGCGGGGGAACGACTGTTCGTCCCCGTCCAAGACGGTTTCGAGTTCGACGCCACCCGGAAGTTCCTCGCGTCGATCCAGCGCGGCCGCGAGTGCAGCTTCGTTCGTCACCTCGCCGTCCAGATCTGACGCCAGCCCCTCCAGCGCCAGCGCGGCTTCGATGGTCGCGACGAGATACTCTCGGGCCCGTGCGGTCGGATTCGACAGCGACGGGATCGTCGAGAGGTACTCGGCTGCGCTCGTCTCGCCGACGTCACACGCATCGCTCAACCAGTCTTCGACGTCACCGCGGGTTGCGTCGACCGGTAGCGCCTCGACGGCGTCGGCACACAGGTCGGCTTCTTCCTCGGCGATCTCGTGGAAGACGTTACCTACGACGACTGCGTCTGCTCCGGCCTCGAGGACGGCCTCGACGTTCTCGCGGGAGTCGAGCCCGCCGCCGTACCAGAGTCGTGACCACGAGAGCGCATCCGAGATTTCGTCCAAGATGTCGACGGCCTCCTCGCCGCCGAACGTCCCCGAATACTCCAGGTAGACGATCTCGGATTCGAAGACCGTCTCGGCGACCATGGCGCGCTGTTTGGCCACTCGCGGGCTGAGGAGGTCGTCCTCTGTCACGGCGGCCTCTCGGGCGGCCGCGCTGTCTACGTTCATGATGATGTACGCCTCGAAGACGGCCTCCTGAAGCGTCCACGCCGAGAACAGCGAGACGACGCGGCGTTCGAGGCCATTGCCCAGCGGGATCGGGAGTTTGTCGCTGAGGTACTCGGGGCCGAGTTCCTCACGAAGGTACTCGATCCCGGATCCCAGCGTCCCGACGATGGCCTCGGTGTCGCCGTTGAGTACCTGTGGCACGGCGAAGTAATCGGCCTGCTCGCGAGTCCGCTCGGTGACCTGCCGGACGCCGCTGGGTTCCTGAATCGCGGGACGCGGTCGCCCGGCGACGAGTTCGAGCGTCTGTTCGGTGTTCTCGCCGGTTACGTCGCGAGAGCCACCGACCTCCAGCGCGCCCGTGTGTTGGAGATAGAGCGGAAACAGCAGCGGGAGTTTCTTCTCCTCTTCGGGATCTATCTTCGTAATGTGGTTCCACTCCGACGATACCGGATTCGTGTCGAGTGGCAAGACGGTCCGGCCGGCCAGCGAGAGAGTTCTCGTCGCCGACTCGAACGTGCGGGCGATGTCGTCGATACTCGGCATTGATAGCTGGTTGGGGTCGCCGCGCTAATATAGCCCCCGCTCTCGGCCGTTGGACCGGGTGAACCCGACGACGCTCGAATCCCGCCGCGCTCAAAACAGGACGTTCGAGACGGGAAACAGCAGGGGAAGGACGTTCGAGGAAAGCAGGCTGGTCATCTTGTTGACTTCGAGCGGCCAGGTCGGGGCTGCCTGGAGGGCGGCCCACTCGGGGCCTTCCGAGTCCTGGAAGGAGTCGATCCGATCGCCCGCGGCCGGCGTTCGGGACGCGTCGGCCTCCCGATGGGTCCCCTGGTACTGGCGGGCGATCCGGTGTTTGTCCCGGACCATCTTGGCGTGCATCGACCAGAAGGAGTAATAGCCCCACGCGCCGGCCCCGAGCGCGTACCCGACGACAGGGCCGACGAAGCTGAGCAGCCAGACGGCCGTCGTCAGCGGATCGCCGATGGCCATGACGCCGCCGGGCGGCACGGCCCGACCGCCGACGACGTACAGCCGGTAGACCAGATAGAGTCCGGCCATCGTGAGGATCACGTTGATCCGGATCGCGAACTGCCCCAGGTCCCGGAAACCGCCGTAGCCGTCGACGTGGAACGGTTCGTAGGTCAGGTCGACGTCGCTGTACTCCCCGCTCGCGTTCAGCAGTCGGTTGAAATACCGCACGACGACGAGAAACTGGAAGGCAGCCGTGCCGAGGACCGCGTTGAGCGAAGTGTTGACGACGAGTCCGAGCCCGTAATCGAGTTCCTGTGGACCGTTGCCGATCAGCCAGATGATGGCGAACTGGGCGGCGATCAGGACGCCGAACACCCGAGAGGGAGAGTGCCCGTAGACGGACAGTCGAAGGCTGTCGTGCAGGTCAGTCAGGAAGTGTCGGTACGCCAGTTCGTCGCCGACGATGTCGTTCGATCGGGCCCCGAGCGTGACGAAGAGGTGTTCGATCCGGAGGGTCGCCTCGTAGAGGAACTGGCCGGCGACGAGCAACAGCAGGAGGTATCCCGAAACGAAGACCACGTTCGGCTCGATGGCACTGGGATGGTCGGCGGTGACGGTCAGAAACACCGACGTGCCGACACCGGCCACGAGCACCCCGATCAGTCCGTAGATGGCGAGTGCCGACGGGAACTCCCGATACTCGACGACGTCGACCATCGACAGTAGCCAGACCAACACTGGCGTGATGGCGACGTAGAGCGCGAACAGTCCCGCATCCGGTCCAGCGATCGTCGGAAACAGGTCGCTGATGGGGCTGACGGACGGATCGAACCACGCGCCGACGGCGAGCAGGACGGTCGCCACGGCGATCACGAGCGGTGCGTGTCGCAGGAGCTGTCGGGGGACGCCGTCGATGAACGCGAACTGGACCGTTTCGCCGGTTTCGCGGTATTGGCCGTCCGGATCGCGCTCGACTCGCTCGAAGGTCGGTCGCTTGCCTGACTCGGGTTCGATCGCGAAGAACGGGAACGAGTCTGTCCTGGTTACCTGTGGGACGATCTCACAGATCCGATGGAGGTGCAGATCGGTGCCGCCGTCGGTCCACCGGATCCACAGCGACCCGAGCGCTTCGTCGTCGGCTGGCCGGTCGGCACGCCAGCCCCCCCGCGCCGTCGTCTCGTCGATCGCGTCCGCCTCTCCCATTCGTAAGTGGTCAATCCTGCATGTGGTGTGAAAAAAGTTCCTGTGAATCAGACGACTGGAAGCGGGTATTTTGTATAGACAGTACTACAGGAACTTTCCCGCGTCGAAGTAGTGGGCGATCACGTAGCCGCCGAGGAACATGCCGCTGCCGACGTTCCCGAGGAGGTGATTCTCCATCCGGACGTACCACGCCAGGATGGCGATGCCGGCCACGAGGATCGCGACCCCGGCGAGAAAGCCAAAGGCGGCAGGTCCATCCGGGAGGATCGCGCGCAACTGTTCGAGGACGCCACCGTCGCCTGCGTCGCTCACGTCCGCGGTCCCGTTCATGGTCGGAGCGTCAGCGCTTACCTCGCTCATGTCGTCGACGAAGACGCCCTCCTCGGCGTAGTGGGCGATGAGGTAGCCCGACCAGGACGTGAACCCGGCGACGTAGACGAGCAGCACGTGGCCCTGACTGGCCCAGATGAACCCGGAGGACATCGAGGCGGCGGTGATCGCCAGGCCGACGAGCAGGCCGAACGCACTCCCGGCGCGTGTATGCGGTGACTCGGACGCGTGCGTCTCGGTAGTCATCTCAGAGCGTCACCCCGTTGATCCCGATGTGCCCGAAGATGTACCCGCCGATGCAGACCACGCCGGCGGCGAGCCCAAGTGTCCCGCTCCAGTTCTGGATCGTGAGCGCGAACAGCCGCATCCCCGCGCCGAGACCGACGACGCCGATGACGACGAACCCGCCGCGAACCAGAAGGACGCCGTCGACGCCACCCGAGTCGGTCGCGCCGAATTCGTCCGGTTCGTCGTCGGGGACAGGAACGAACGCCGAGGCGAACGATTCGTCGGGATCGAGGTACGTCCCGACCTGCGTGAGGTGATAGCCAGCGAAGAAGAACGCGAACCCGATCGAGACGACACCGACTCGGACGACCGGATTCGAGCCATCAACGAGGGGTACTGTCGGCGAGAACGCGGCTAGCGTCGCGGTCCCCGCGCCGAATCCGACCACGAGGTTCCCGGCTACCGCCCAGAAGAGTTCCCGCAACTCTGGAAGCATGCCCGATGCACGCCGGCAGAATCACATAAAGCCACCGCTCCCCCGAATTTCGGCCGCCGCTGGACCGTACGCCGCAGTCCCGATCAGACGTCGCGTTCGGTGATGAAGCGCCCCAGCGCTTCGAGTTTCTTCCGCTCCGGCGACTCCGGCAGTTCGGCGATCGCCCCGCGGGCCTCGTCGATCAGGTCGTTCATCCGTTGTTCGGCGAAATCCATGCTCCCCTCGGCGTCCAGAATCCCCATGACCTCACGGACGTCCTCGTCGGTCGTCTCCTCAAACGGTTTGTCGAGGATGTCGTAGACCCGATCGTCGTCGGCGTGGACGACCATCAGCGTTCGCTTGCCCGCACGAACGTCGTTGCCGATCTTTTCGCGGCCCTTGCCCTCCTGGAAGTCCAGCAGGTCGTCGCGGATCTGGAAGGCCGGCCCCAGCGACGTGAACCCCGAGAGGTCGAGATCCGTCTCGGCGAGGGCGAGCGGGGCGTCGACGCAGAGTTCCAGCAGCGCGCCCGTCTTGCGCCGGACCATCGTCATGTACTCCTCGACGGTGATGTCACGGCGGTCGGCGAAGTCGATGTCCATCTGCTCGCCGTTGGTGACCGTGATGACGGTATCGAGCGCGAGGTCGCGCGTGTCGGGTGGGAAACACAGGATCGCCTTCGCGAACATCATGTCGCCGAGGTTGATCGCGCTTCCCTTGCCGTGTTTCGCCCAGAGCGTGGGTTCGCCCCGGCGGTACTCGTCGCCGTCGATGATGTCGTCGTGGACCAGCGTGAAGTTGTGGAGGAGTTCGACCCCGGCGGCGATGTCCAGGGCGTCCTCACGCGGGACCTCGACCATCTCCGAGACGAGAAAGACCAGTCCCGGCCGGATTCGCTTCCCGCCCGTGGAGATGGGATACCAGAGTCGTTCAGCGTACTCGAACTCCTCGAGCCACTGCCGGATTCGATCGTCGACCGTCGGTTTGACCTCGTCCTGTAGCCAGGTGAAGACGTCTTCTTCGTCAGTCATTGTGTGGACCGTCAGGCGCGGGGAACCTCGGTCTTTCGGTCGGTGATCGACGTCTCTCCCGCTCGCAGTCTCGCTCACTCGTCGGCGACAGCACCGGGCAACACGCTCGGGTCGCCCGAGCGATAGATGTATTCGGTGGCGATGCCGGTCAGCGGCGAGTCCGTCTGGGTGGCGAACGTCTCGGCGAGCTCGAAGTACTCCTCGCTGATCGAGACGATCCGGTCGTAGGCAGTTTCGGCGTCCTCGGCGAGGACGTACTCGGCGGTGACGGGCGTGAGCTGACCCTCGACGCGGTCGTCGGCGTAGTCGTCGACGTCGTCGAGCCAGATCTGCGCGCCGATGATCGCCAGCACGATCGAGCGCTTGAACGCCTCGTCGACGGGGAGTCCGGCGCGACGGTACATCTCGATCATCCCGTCGTAGATCACGCCGACGCGGGCGTACTGGGTTTTGAGGTACGGAAGCGTCTCGACGCCCTCGAAGAGGTCGACCTCGGTGTCGAACGCCGAAAGCGACGCGTCACGGTACTCCGTCCGGATTTGCTCGCGCGCCGCCTGGTCCCCATCGCGCGCGGCCTCGAAGAGGTCTCGGAAGTGGGGGTCGCGGTCCTGGTGTCGTTCCGAGAGGTCGACGGCCCACTCGTAGATCTCCCGGACCTCGTCGGGCAGTCGTTCGAAGCTTTCCTCGAGTTCGGACTCCAGGGTCGCCTGGGCGATCTCGGCGACGCGACGTCGCTCGTCGGGGGTGACGTCGAACGCCACCGAAAAATCCCCGAACTCCGCGTCGTTGATCGCGTCGCGCATGTCGCCATCGATCAGGGCGGCGAGGACGAGTCGGGTGAGGTAGTCACCGCCATCGACGAGATCCTGGGGCGAGGACGGACCGGTTTGCCACTGCGCTTCGGTGATAGAGTGGCGGAAGGTGACGGGGCCGGCCACGTCGTTCTCGGCCAGATCGGCTGTCTCGGCGCTGGCGTCGGTCCACACGCTCAACGCCACGGGATCGGCACCGTCGTCGGCGCGTTGTCTCGCGGTCCGATAGATCTGGCCGAGCGTCAACTCGGCCGGCATCGTCAGTTTGGTGTCATAGCTGAACGAGACGTTTGCGGGGTCGACGTCGAAATCGTCAGCGATGGCCGCCTCGACCGGCTGGAAGGCGTCGTCGATCATCGCTTCGGTCCGCCGATCGACGATACGCTTGAGCCGGATGCTTTCGCGATCGAACACGCCGGAATCGGCATAATATCCCAGCACGGCCTGTCCAGTCGTCGGGACTGCGTCGTGGCCGGCCAGCCAGCCGGCGAGTCGCCTCCGAAGTGTCGTCTTCATCACGAGATCACCGTTGGAACCCGGCTCGATCGTGGCCGGCACATTGGTGGCGTTCTGGTCGGTGTGATTATGATCCTTTCGTCCCGGCGGCTCCACCCCGTCGGCGATCCGTGATGAACTCTCTGGAGGCAAACATCTATGTGAGCAGTCAGATGCCCCGATTCCCCTGCCGCTACACGGCAGTTTTTTGTGACTCCCAAGGATACCCATGGTCAATGTCGACAGACGCGTACGACATCGTCGTCGTGGGCGGTGGAACGGCTGGGGCGTTCGCGGCCGCCAGCGCCGCCCAGCAGGACCTTGATGTCGTCCTCCTGGAGCGAAAGAACGAGCAAGAAGCGGGGCATATCGCGTGTGGCGACGCGATCAAGGGCAAGAGCACGTTTCCGGCGGTGATCGACCTGGATTATCTGCGCGAGGAGGCGTTCACGAACGAGAACATCCAGCGAGCCGTGTTCGAAGTGCCGGATGGCGGGACGATCGAGTACCCATTCGAAACGGGATCCGGGGCGATCGTCGATCGGAAACGCTACGGCGAAGTGTTGCTCGAGGAAGCCGACCGGGTCGGCGCGGCGTTACACTTCGACACGGTCGTCCAGGACGTCGTCCAGGCTGAGGACGGCCAGGTCGAGGGAGTGAAAGCGACCAGAAAGGGCGAACGGAAACGCTACGACGCCGAGATCGTGATCGACGCCGCCGGCGCACTGTCGATCTTGCAGGACAAAGCCGACCTCGCCGACGCCACCTTCGATACGAACGTCAACTATCAGCAGTTCTGTTCGGCCTATCGCGAGGTTCTCGAAGTCGAGGAGCCTGTCGAGTACGACGACGCTATCGTGTTCAAACCCACCGAGGAACTGGGGTATCTGTGGTACTTCCCGCGGACGGCGACGGAGATCAACGTCGGCCTGGGCTTTCAGATGGACCAGGAGCCGATGGAACTCGTCGACGAACTTCGTGAGGACATCGAGGACCGCGAGGAATTCGAAAACGCCGAGGTGAAAGACAAACTCGGCGCGGCGTTGCCGACTCGGCGGCCGTACGATTCGGGGACTGCGCCCGGATTCATCGCGGTCGGCGACGCCGCTGGACACGTCAATCCGACCACCGGCGGCGGGATTCCGGGGGCGGCGAAAGCCGGCCACTGGGCGGCGGAGGTAGCCGGCGAGGCCATCGCCGAGGGTGACGTCAGCGAGGGCGCACTGTGGGCGTACAACCACCGCGTCCTGACGGACTTCGGGAAGCGTTTCGCGGCGATGGATCTGTACAACATCTTCGGGACGACGCTCTCAGTCGACGATATCGCCGACGTGATCTCGGCGTTGCCCGCCCAGCAACTCATCGACATTCTGGGCCGCAGCGGTACCTCCTCGATGGGCCTGGGCCTGAAACTCAAGACCATGGTCCAGACCTTCGGCCACTGGGGGACGCTGTACGACGCCTACAAGGTCAACCAGCGCGCCTCGGAACTCAAGGAGATCTACGACGAGTATCCGACATCACCGAGTGGGTTCGAGGACTGGCGAGAACGACGCGACACCTTCATGGAGGACTTCTACGCGGAGTTCGGGGCCGATCCGAAGTACTGATCGCCACCTCACGGCCGGGACCGAACGGCGTATCCGCACCCTTTTTTCGGTGTGTCGTTTACGGGCAGGCGATGACAGCACAGACGACAGACGACGACCTGCCGTCCCTCGGTGACATGCCGATGCTCGGGCTCGGAACCTGGCAGAACGAGGACCCGGAACAGTGCACCGAGAGCGTCCGGACGGCCCTAGAGATGGGATATCGCCACGTCGACACCGCGAAGGCCTACGACAACGAGGCGGCCGTGGGTGACGGGATCGCCGCCGCCGACGTCCCGCGTGAAGACGTCTTCGTCGCGACGAAGGTCTGGGCCGGCGACCTCGCGCATGACGATGTCATCGACAGCGCCGAGCGGAGCGCCGAACGGCTCGGCGTCGAGACGATCGATCTGCTGTATATCCACTGGCCCGCCCACGCCTACGAACCCGCGGAGACGCTGCCCGCGTTCGACGAGTTGATCGATCGCGGCGTGATCGACCGCGTCGGCGTGAGCAACTTCACCCCCGAGCAGATCGAGCGTGCCCGGGCGGTGCTCGACGCCCCCCTGTTCGCCAACCAGGTCGAGATGCACCCGTACCTCAAGCAGGAGGAGCTTCGGGCGTTCGCAGCCGAGACCGATCTCAACCTCGTCGCGTACTCGCCGCTGGGACGGGGGACCGTCCTCGAGGACGAGATCCTCGCCGAGATCGCCGAGAAACACGACGCGAGCGTGGCCCAGGTCAGTCTGGCCTGGCTCCGGGAGAAGGGCGTCACGGCGATCCCGAAAGCCACCAGCGAAGCGCACATCCGCGACAACCTCGAGAGTGCCTCGCTGGATCTCGACGATGCGGACATCGCGGCGATCGACGACATCGACCGGACCGACCGGCAGATCCATCCGGACTGGGCTCCCGATTCCTGGTGACTGCCCGCCACAGTCGAGGGGCGTCGTCGAGGCTCGTAGCAATTATACGCACCCGCAACAAACCCGAGAGACATGTCGGGCGGGACAGCGTCGGGAATCGTCGCCGGAATTCGCATCGACCTCAAGCGGCTTCACGAGACCTGGATGGAAGTCGTCTATCCACGCCAGCGCAACGCCGAGGACACCGTCCTCGGAAAGTGGACGCCGAACTCACAGTGGGGCTGGATCACCTACCGACTGTGGGGTGCCATCGGGGCACTCTCGGTCGCAATACTCTACCCGCTGGTGTTGCTCGGGTACGTCCTCAGAGCGCAGACCAGGCGCATCGACCTGGCGGCGGCCCGGATCGGTGCTCTCGGGGTGTTTGTGGTACTGGTCGTGCTGTGGGGCGGGTTGAGCGCGTTCGCGAGATACCGGTTCTCGACCGGCGGGTTCATCGCCGTCCTGGCGGCGAGCGCCGTCGCGGTCGTCGCCGGCCTGCTCGCGTACGTCTTTTCGCGCGTCGGCGGGCGGTTCACGACCGTCGTCTTCGCCTATCCCTTCGGTGTGACCGCGCTCCTGCTTCCACCGGTCGTCGCCGCGCTGTACTCGCCGACGCTCGCCGAGACCGTCTTCTCCCGGAGTACGGCCGTCGCCCGCTGGATCAACGACACCCTGCTGGACGTCTACGGCATCAACGAGCGCCTCCGAAGCTCCTACGATCTGCGGGGGATCGCCCACGCAGTCATGTGGTTCGCCATCTCGATCCCCGTCGGCTGGGTTCTCGGGACCGTCGTCACGCTGGCGAACTACGTTCGGCCAGGCCGCTGAGGGCTCGCTTTCGCCGTCGTCAACGGTCGATAGGGATCGATCCCGGATCGATCCCGTCCTCGCCGATCCGGACTGTCTCGTTGGCACGTCCGACCACCATTGTCCCGCCGACCAGCAGCGGCGCGAGCACGCCACCGACGACGGTTCCGGGTTCCGAGAACGGTCCAGCCACGGCGACGCTGTCCTCGGCCGTAAGGGTCTCCTGATCGACGAACGCCTCGCCAGCCCGAAGCAGCGTCCGATGATCGTACTCGTGGTCCGCAGTGGCGAGTATAGACACGTCCGGCTCGACCGTCTCCGGCGGGGTGATCGGCGTCTCGCTCCAGACTTCCGTCTCGAAGTGCACGGTCGAGGGGTCCGCTGGCGGACCGCCGTACGCGATCGAGGTGCACGTCGGGCCCGACTCGTAGGCGTCCATCCAGGCGGCCGGGCCGACCAGCGCGTCGGCTTCGAGGTCCCGTGGCGGATCGAACCGGACGGTCGCGCCGAGCAATGCCGCGCCGAGGAACGTGAAGACGACCTCCGGGATCGGCGTCTCGCCCGCTCGATGGCGTTGGGTCTCCGGATCGAAGTCGGGGTGTTTCGGGGCGTCGACGACACCGACAGTCGAACCCTCGTGGATGCCATAGAGGCGCAGGAGGTTCGCTGTCTTCCAGGTCGTCGCACAGACGCTGTCGTAACTGTGCGATCGCGCCCGATCGCCGGCCACGCGATATGCGAGGTTCTCACTCCGTCGTGATGGGGCTACGAGATCGCCGATGACCGCCGCGTCCATGGGTGGCGTTTGCGGGCGAGCGCCAAAAGCATTCGCGGCGGTGACTATTGGGAGCACAACGACCGGCACCCGCGACCGAAACGCTAACCACGACGGCTGACGCCTGGGTGAACATGGACGAGACAGGGTTCGACCTCACGCCGGGGCGAGCGTGGCTCGCGATGTTCGCGGCCGCGGTCGTGGCGATCGGCGGCGGCTCGATCGCGTTCACACGTACGGTCTGGGATAACTTCATCTGGCAGTACTTCTGGGGGCCGGTGTACGCCGACGCCTACAACGCCGGCTGTGCGATCAAGGACGGCGGCGAGACGCTGTTGGGCGGAAGCGGCTTCGCCGAGAACTGCCAGATTGCGGCCCAACAGGGGCACATCGTCGCAGAGCCAGGCTATACACTGGTTTCGGAAGCGGGCTACATGATCGTCGGCCTGTTCTTCCTGATCGGCGTCTACCTGTTGTTGAAGCGCCTCGACATCTCACTGGATCGGGAGTTCTTCTACGCCCTGTTCCCGTTCATGCTGTTCGGCGGCGCGCTCCGGGTCGTCGAGGACGCGACCGACGCCGCCGCCGACGCCGGCGTCGAGCCGGTCATCTCTTACCCGTTCAACACGCCGTTCATCAGCCCGCTCATCTACTTCACGGTGTTCGGCATCGCGATCGCTGCGCTCGTCGGGAGCCTGCGGCTCGCCGACCGGGGCGTGGTCGCCTCGGCCGAGCGGACACTCGGGACGGTCGGCGGCGTCGCCTTCGGGGTGACGTTCGGCTATCTGATCCTCCTCGGACTCACCGTCGAGCACGTCGCCTTTCTCCCACACGTCCTCGTCATCATCGTCGGACTCGCGACGGTCCTGGCCTACGGCATCTACGCGCTCGCGGATCGGTTCTTGCCCGAGATCAACAGCGGGACGGGCTACGTCGGCCTGATCGTGCTCTGGGCACACGCGATCGACGGCGTCGCGAACGTCCTCATCACCGACTGGGCGGACGCACTCGGATTGCCCGTCTCGTATTACCCCAAACATCCGGCCAACGAGATCATCATGAACGTGACCGAGGCCGTCCTGCCGGCTGGAATCTTCGAGGCGATCGGGAGCGCGTGGCCGTTCCTGCTCGTAAAACTCGGCGTCGCGGTCGCCATCGTTTGGCTGTTCAACGAGGCCTTCATCGAGGAAAACCCCCGCTACAGTTACGTCCTCCTGGTCGGCGTCACTGCCGTCGGCCTCGGCCCCGGCTCGCGGGACATGCTCCGGGCCGCGTTCGGTATTTAAGTGGGTAGCGTCGTCTTCTCAAGGGAACGGATGGAACGCTCGATCCGGCCGTGCCTCGAACCCGAGGCGGTCCGAGACGGCTTCGAGTCGTTCTCCGAAGTACGACTCGCCGAGGAACAGCGGCTGAGCCGATGGGACCAGTACGCGAACGGCCTCGAATCCCATCGCCTCGACGTCCCGCGGCGTGAGTCGCACGGCGTACGGCGAGAGATCGGCGTCGGTGACTCGTTCGACGACGGCTGACAGTGCGTCATTCCCCGCAAGCGGTGCGTCGGGCGCGACGTCAGCCGCCGAGACAGTCCCGCCGGCGTCGACGAAGTCCTCGACAGTCTCAGGGAACGTCGCGTATTCGCCGATCGCACCGCCGGCGTCAGCGGCGCCGTCCGGTCCCATCTGCCGGAGTTCGAACCAGTTCTGGACGGCCTCGGCAAGCGCCGAACGCGCAGCCGTCGCGGGATCGAGATGCGCACCCGAACCCAGGGCGAACCGCGGCCACTCGCCGTCTGTTCGGTGAACGGCGACCGCAACGACCGGGACGTCGACGTCCTGGGTGAGTAACAACGGCGTGACTGACAGTCCCTCCGTCCGCACCCGCCGAGCGAGGGTCCGGAAGCGCTCCTCCTCGACCGAAAGCTCCAGCGGCTCGAACGTCGAATACCACGACAGCATCGCCGCGTCGCGCTCGATCACCTCGTACAGTCCCGACAGCAACGCCTCGACCATCGCGTTGCCGAACCCGAGCCCGGTCGTGTTCGCGGGCCGGAACCGATCACCGGCCGGCGGATAGACGGTGACCGACGCCGGCACCTGTACCGACTGGCCGGTCGCCAGGTTCTCACCTTCGATCCAGTCGTATGGGCCGTCCCCGGGGGGTTCCGGCGTCACGAAAACCGACGGCTCGATCGGATTGTCCATCTCCTCGACCGTCGCCGTCTGAAAGCTATCCGTCCGGTAGACGCCCGCGCTGTATCGCTCGTAGGCCTCGCCGAGCGCCTTCATCAGCGCGCCGTTCCAGTCGACGTCGACGCCCGCGGCCGGACCGGTCGAAGACGCGTCACTGAACCCGCTTGTGTCGCCGTTGCGCGCGAGATAGTATGGGGCGGGGAACGATTCGATCTCGCCGACCTCCTGGACGATCCCCACCCGGTCGTCGAGGCCCGCTTCAGCCCTGGCGATCGTCGCTTCGAGATCCCTGTCAGCGGTCGTCCGCTCGACGGTGCGGGACGGCTCTGTCCCACAGGTACAGTGGGGCACGGGGAGCAGTTGCCGGGTCGCGTCCGGGATCTCCGTCACAGCCCCGAAAACATCGGGGCCGTCGACCGATCGGTCGAGCGCGCTCGCAGCCGCGCGACCCGCGATCGCCCCGGCGAAGCGTGCGGTCGTCGGCGGCGGCGCTTCGGTCGGCGCTTCGGCCGGATCGACGTTCGCGCGAACCCGCTTGCGGAGGCATTCGTAGCAGGCCGTCTCCGGCCCGAACCCGGTGATAGCGGCGTCGACAACCGGGACGCCGCCCACGCCGCCGAGTTCGATCGCGATCCACGACGCGTCGGTCTGCAATGCGCGTTCGTTCGCCTGGTCGAACACGTTCGCGCCGGCGACGTCGACGACGATACCCAGTTCGTACTCGTCGAGTTCATCGGGCTCAACCGTCCGCACGGCGTGATCGACGTCTTCGAGCGCGGATTCGACCGCCTCGACGGCCGGGCCGGCACCCACGAGACCAACAGTCATGCACGTCCGTGGATGCCCGAGCGGGAAAAAGGTCGCGCTAGTTCGAAAGCACGTCGAGGGCGGCGTCGGCGAGGTCCCCGGCGTCGGCGTTCTGTAGTCGCTCGTCGCCAAGCAGCAGTCGCAGGCGTGGTCGGCCAACGTCGATCGGGACCTTTTCCGTGTCGAGGAGGCCTTTGTCTTCGAGTTGGGTCTTCGTCCGGGAGAACGTCGCCTTGCTCGCCAGTCCGACGTCCTCGCCCCACTTGCTGATGTCGTAGAGCAACTCGCGGTTCCGTGCAGCCACGAGGAGACTGATCGTCACCTCGTCGAGACCGTCCCCGTCGCTGCGGGCCGTCGACAGCGAGTCGAGCACCACATCGAAGTCCGCCCTCACTTCCTCGCTGATCTCCGCGGCGAGCGTCGAGCGAACCCGTGACAGCGGCGGCGTCCGGAGCGTGAATTCCCCGGCAGTGTCCCATTGTTCGTCGTAGAACGCGACTGTCGAGGAGACGAACGAATCGTCGTCGGTCGTAAGTCCGGCTGCCGCGTCCCCGGCCGTCACGAGCGAGACGACGGCGTCGTCAGTCACCACCAGCGAGTTGACCGGCTGTTCGTCCAGCACACGCAACGACAGCGTGCCGTCGTCGATCAGATCGGCCGCCGTACTCGCTACGAGGAAGTCGTCCATGACCTGCTTGAGTGGGCGCTCGGGGCCGAGGAGCCGAACACTCGGTGGCGATTCGAGGTCCTCAAGCGTGGTGACGAGAGCCACAATCGTCTCCAGATCAGGATTGACGACAGTGACGTCCTCGGCGACCGGAACGATTTCCGCGAGGACGCTCTCGACGTCTGCGGCGATCAGATTGTCGGTTGTCATGAAGTAGCATGTCGTTCACGCCACTAATATTTAAGGTTATCGCCGGTGAGATATATCGTTTATCAAAGGGTGCGTACCGTCGAAGATTTTCGGTGTGGGTCACCCTGGGTTCGGCGTCGAAAGATAGATTATTCAAGACTGGACTGCGAGACACAGATATGGACTACGACAGCGTCCGTGAGGCGGATCCGGCCGTCGCCGACGCCCTCGTCGGCGAACGCGACCGACAGGAAGACACGCTCGCGATGATCGCAAGCGAGAACCACGTCAGCGAGGCTGTCCTCGAAGCGCAGGGCTCGACGCTGACGAACATCTACGCCGAGGGCTACCCGGGCAAGCGCTACTACGCCGGCTGTGAATACGCCGACGACGTCGAACAGCTGGCGATCGATCGCGCGAAGGAACTGTGGGGGGCCGACCACGTCAACGTCCAGCCCCACTCGGGCAGTCAGGCCAACATGGGCGTCTACCTGGCCGTTCTCGATCCAGGTGACAAGATCCTCTCGCTGGATCTGACCCACGGCGGCCACCTCTCTCACGGCCACCCGGCGAACTTCGCCGGCCAGGTCTACGAGGTCGAACAGTACGAGGTCGACGCCGAGACGGGCTATCTCGACTACGACGGCCTCGCCGAGATCGCCGCGGAGTTCGACCCGGACATCATCGTCTCGGGGTACTCGGCATACCCACGCGAGGTCGAGTGGGAACGGATTCAGGACGTGGCCGACGACGTTGATGCCTACCACCTGGCCGACATCGCCCACATAACCGGACTCGTGGCTGCCGGCGTCCACTCCTCGCCGGTCGGTGTCGCCGACTTCGTGACCGGCTCGACGCACAAGACCATCCGGGCCGGCCGTGGCGGGGTCATCATGTGCGACGAGGAGTACGCCGACGACGTCGACTCGGCCGTCTTCCCCGGCATGCAGGGCGGCCCGCTGATGCACAACATCGCGGGCAAGGCCGTCGGCTTCGGCGAGGCACTCGATCCCGAATTCGAGGACTACGCCGAACAGACTGTCAAGAACGCACACGCCCTCGCCGAGCGTCTGACGGAACACGGGCTGGAACTCGTCTCGGGCGGGACCGACAATCACCTCGTGCTGGTCGACCTCCGGCCGTCCCATCCCGACACGCCGGGCAAGGACGTCGAGGAGGCGCTCGAAGACGCCGGCATCGTCCTCAACGCCAACACCGTCCCCGGCGAGACGCGCTCGGCGTTCAATCCCTCCGGGATTCGCGCCGGCACACCCGGCCTGACGACCCGCGGATTCGACGAGGAGGCGACCCGCGAAGTCGCTGACCTGATTTACGAGGTCGTCGACGCACCCGAGGACGAGGCTGTCATCGCCGAGGTTGCCGAACGCGTCGACGAACTGACCGACGAGTACCCGGTGTACGCGTAGCGAACCGACTATTTTACGCCCGTTTCCTTGTGAAAACAGCGACAGTCGGGACGTTCAAGAGGCATGCGGACGCTCACCTACTCGATGACCGAGATTATCGACGGCAACGCAGTGGCACAGTCGATCCGCGACGACCTCGGCGAGGCGATCACCGAACTCGATAGCGAGGGAGTGACGCCCACGCTGGCGACCGTACTGATGAGCGACGATCCGGCCAGTGAGACGTACGTCTCGATGAAGCAAGACGACTGCGCGGAGGTCGGCATCGAGGCGATAGACGTCGAGATCGACCCCGAGGCACCGGCCGAGGAGTTGTTCGACGAGATCGACCGACTCAACGCCGACGAGAACGTCAACGGGATCCTCGTCCAGATGCCGGTCCCGGATCACGTCGACAAGCAGTCGGTCCTGCGCCGGATCGACCCCGAAAAGGACGTCGACGGGTTCCACCCCGAGAACGTGGGTCGACTGGTGGCGGGCGACCCACGGTACAAACCCTGCACCCCGCACGGCATCCAGAAGCTGCTCGAAGACGCCGGCGTCGATCCCGAGGGGAAAGACGCCGTGATCGTCGGCCGGTCGGACATCGTCGGCAAGCCGATGGCGAACCTCCTCATGCAGAAGGCCGAGGGCGGCAACGCGACTGTGACTGTCTGTCACTCCCGGACCGAGGATCTCGCGGCGAAGACCCGCGAGGCGGACATCGTGGTCGCGGCCGCGGGCGTCCCGGAGATGATCGACGGCGAGATGCTCTCTGCAGGGGCAACCGTGATTGACGTCGGGATCAACCGGGTTGATGCCGACACGGAGAAGGGCTATGAACTGGTCGGCGACGTCGATTTCGAGCGTGCAAGAGAGAAAGCGAGCGCGATCACGCCAGTCCCGGGCGGCGTCGGGCCGATGACCCGGGCGATGTTGCTCTACAACACCGTGAAAGCGACCGGTCTCCAGCACGATGTCGACGTGACGCTTCCCTGAGCGGCGATCAAAGTCCCATCAGTCAGGCCGCAGGACCGCGAGCTTTTCGCGAGCACGGGCAAGCGCGTCAGGATCATTCTCGATCAGGTGGGTGCCGACTGCCCGGGCAGCCTCGATCAAGGCTTCGGCCTGCTCAGGGGAGATGTCTCCATCGAGGGCAGCCACCCGCGTCCGGTGATCCTCGACGCTGCCCAGCACCGTTCGTGCGTCCTCGTCGGGGTCGTCCTCGAGATACTGCCGAAGGTCTCGCCGGTAGTCCTCGACCGCCGCCGCGGCCGCGAGCCCGTGAACGGATACCAACGTCTCGGGGACCGACGACGGGTCCGGTCGTCTTCCCGATTCCGCCCCGTCGAGCAACGCGAGGAGATACCGCTGTTCGTCGTCGGTGACGTCCATCGACCGGGCGATGGCCCGCCCCACGTGTTTGAGTTCCATCGCGGCGACGAACGTTTCCTCGAGCGGTTGCAGTTCGCCGGCGTCGATGAACCCATAGCGGCGGACGAAGTCGGACGCACAGTCGCCAGCCTGGTCGGCAACCGACGCCACCGGCTCATCGTCTATTTGCTTCCGAACGGACGTTAGATCGAGTGTGACGTGACTCGCGGTATGTCGTGTGCGTTCGTCGACGCCGACGCTCCGGAGACTCCCGCAGTCCGGACACTCGATGCTGCCCGTCTCGTAGTACGTCCACCGGGCACCGCAGTTTCGACACTCGCGTTCGCCGCGAATCCGCATATCGATGCATATGCGTCTGGATATAAAACGAACCTGCTCTGTGGGCCTTCTTCGAATCACCTCCTGGCGGCACTCGCGTTCGAGCCACCCACTGCTCGATCGGCTCGAACGATTGACTGAGGTCGGTACTTTTAAGTCCATCCATCGACGACATTATGATGACGCTTCGCTTGGAGGGCCGAAGCGTCAGCGGGGACCAATTCAGGGCGGCAAGCGTTCACGCGGGACTTTTCCCCGCGTGATTCGCTTTCCACTCTTTCACGTACACTGTAGCGGTGCGTCCGTAACCCATCGCACGCACGTTCATGCCGGAGTGCGACACTATATCCGGTGAGAAAACATACCAGTCGACATTGACGACTTTGGTCTGACGAAAGTCGATCCGGAAGACAGGGATCATCCCTCACATGCATTATCTTTCGATCAGTTCAGGGTCAACGGCGATAACAACGTGGAAATCAGGTCTTCCTGGTGAACGAAACGGTATGTTTATATTAACTCGATAATAACCGATGTATGGACTTTACCGATGTACGACCTGACAGGATTCCAGCGTGACCTCCTATATGTCATCGCGGGGGAGGAGGAACCGCACGGGCTTGCGATCAAGGATGAACTCGAAGACTACTACGAGAAGGAGATCCATCACGGCCGTCTCTATCCCAATCTCGACACGCTCGTCGACAAGGGTCTCGTCGAGAAGGGCCAACGCGACCGCCGGACGAACTACTACAGTCTGACGCGTCGGGGCCGCCGTGAGATCGAAGCGCGACGCGACTGGGAAGCACAGTACGTCGACCTTTGAGGGCCGTAGCCGACTGCACCCGGCAGTTCAAAACTGGTAGCGTCGGTCGTCCGGGTCACCTTTCTGAGGGAACTGGTCTGCGCCGGTCATCTCGTCGAAGGTCATCCCAGAGAGATACTCGTCGTAGGTAACGTCGTAGCTACTCCGGAGATGGAAGTCGAGCGTGCCGGTCTCGACAGTGCGCTGAAACAGCATGTGGACGGCCCGTCGAAGGAGTTCGTCGGTCGATCCCGGTTCGAGGGCCGTCTCGAGCATCGCGAGTTCGTTGCGGGTCTCGCGGTCGAGATCGACGACGAGTTCCTCGCCGAGTTCTCCGTACGCCTCAGTCACGTCCTCGGACAACGCGTCGAGCGTCATACCGGAGGCTGTCGAGCCGCGGGCAAACGCCTTTCGACTCGGTGGCTGCTGTTGACCAGTGAGCGTCCGACACCCGCCGGAGGAAGGCTGCCGGAGACGCCAGAAGTAAACCCCCGAGTGGCCTACGGCGCGGCGATGAGCGAGGCCGCCGTCGACCTCCCCGACGATCTCGACGCGATCAGGAACGCCCTGCTAGAGTGGTACGAGGACGACCACCGCGAGTATCCTTGGCGGGAGACTGACGATCCCTATGCGATTCTCGTATCGGAAGTGATGAGCCAGCAGACCCAGCTCGACCGCGTCGTCGACGCCTGGGACGACTTCCTCGATCGCTGGCCGACGGTCGAGGACCTCGCAGGGGCCGATCGGGCCGACGTGGTCGCCTTCTGGTCGAGTCACAGCCTTGGATACAACAACCGCGCGAAGTACCTCCACGAAGCGGCGACTCAAGTCGTCGAGGATTACGACGGCTATTTCCCCGAATCTCCTGACGAATTATCCGGGCTCATGGGTGTCGGGCCCTACACCGCCAACGCGGTCGCGAGTTTCGCGTTCAACAACGGCGACGCTGTCGTGGATACGAACGTCAAGCGCGTCCTCTATCGAGTCTTTTCGATCCCCGACCAGGACGCAGCCTTCGAGGACGCCGCGAGATCGCTCATGCCCGACGGGGAGTCCCGGGTCTGGAACAACGCGATCATGGAACTCGGCGGCGTGGCCTGTGAGAAAACGCCCGCGTGCGACGAGGAAGGTTGCCCCTGGCGGGAGTGGTGTGACGCCTACGCGAGCGGGGATTTCACCGCGCCGGACGTGCCCGAACAGTCGACCTTCGAGGGGAGTCGTCGCCAGTTGCGCGGGCGCGTGATCGGCGCGCTGAAGGAACACGATCACCTGGCGATCGACGACCTCGGCCCGAAAGTGCGGGTCGATTACGCGCCGGAGGGTGACGGCGAAGCTAATCGGGAGTGGCTCCGGGACCTCCTCGAAGACCTGGCCGATGATGGGCTTGTCGAGATCGAGGAAGGGAACGATCAACCGATCGCTCGACTCCGATAGCCGGCTCGGTGATCTGTTGGACGACGCCTGACGACTGAAAATAGAATTTTTCAGATATTATTTAGAGTCTATGTACTGTGAGCGACTAACGAAGGGACTTTTTAGGAACGAACTCTCAACGAGTACCTTTATTTCCGTTCGGATTTAGATTCTATGTACGCTAAGCGGCTATGGAGTCCACAAACGAGGAAGACACTCGAAGAAAGAGCCTGTCGACGCGTGAGTCGCAGGCACTCTCACGGCTCGCAAGCGAGGGCCAACAGATCATCACCATCGGTGACATCGCGGATGTCCTGGACATCCCCCGGAAGTCGGCCAAGGACATGGCGTATACCCTCAAGGAGAAAGGCTGGCTTGAGCGGATCGCGTACGGGAAGTATCTCATCCTGCCGCTCGCTGCGGGTGAGAACGCCGTGTATACCGAACACGAGTTCGTGATCGCGTCCGCACTCGTCGAGCCGATGTACATCGGGTACTGGAGTGCGATGAACTATCACGGGCTTACAGAGCAACTGTCCCGTACTGTGTACATCGTGACGACAGAACGCGCCCGAGAACGCGAGATCCACGGGGTTACCTATCGACCGGTGACAGTTACTGAAGAGAAGTTCTTCGGTTATCAACCGACTGCGGTCGGGTCTACCCAAGTGAATATTTCGAGTATCGAGAAAACACTGGTCGATTGCGCTGACCATCCGGAGTTCTGTGGAGGCATCGACGAGCTTGCAAAGGCAATGCAGAACGCGGCAGAAATGCGATGTTCCTGGGAGCGGGTCGTCGAGTATCTGCGGCGAGTCGGGAACGGTGGCGCGACGAAACGAATCGTCTACCTCGCCGACCAGTTGGACCTCGTGCTTCCGGAGTACGACGAGATCGTTGCGGACTTCACGACTGGGTACCCGTTGCTCGATCCGACGAGGGAAGCGAGGGGAACCCGCGACAGCACGTACCAACTCCGCCTGAATGTCAGCCCCGAATCGTTCCAGCCGGAGGACTCCTCATAATGATTTCCGAACCGCAACTCCGGCGGCTGGCCAGAGAGCTGGATGTTCGCCTCGGCTACGCGGAGAAGAACTACGTTAATTCGTGGATCCTCTGGGCGATCGACACGAGCCAATACGGCGATAACCTGCTGTTCAAGGGCGGCACTGCGCTCAGTAAGTTGTACTTCCCGGAGACGTGGCGCTATTCGGAGGATCTTGATTTCGGTGTCGAGGGAGAGTACCAAGGGAGCGAAGTGGAGTTGCGAGATGTATTGGAAGACGCTACCAGAGCCTCCGGCATCGACTTCGAGGTGACCAAACACCGCGAGCTACAGAAAGAAGCGTATCCGACACACTACGTCGATATCGATATCCAGTACAACGCTGTTCTCGGTCACAAGAACACAACGAGTCTGGACGTTATGATCGATGAATACGTTACGTTCCCCTCGGTAAACCATCGGCACAGCTACGAGGATGTCCCCGAATTCGAGTTGACCGCATACAGCTTGGAGGAAATCTTCGCAGAGAAGTTGCGAGCGCTCTATCAGCGATCACAGGCTCGTGACTACTACGATCTCTATCGGATGATTACCGAGGCTGACGTTGATGACTCGGTTATCCTTCCGGCATTCACGCGAAAGTGTGAACACGACGGGCTGGACATCGACCTCCGGGATGGTCTTCCCGGAGACAAACGGGCAGAGATCCGTGACGGCTGGCAGAATACGCTCCCCGACCTTGTTGCGGATCTCCCCGGGTTCGGTCCTGTTTACGATGTCCTCAAGGACTACGTCGACTCGCTGGCAAACGGCGGATCACGTCGGTGAGGACGAACCCGCGTTCGATGGGGTCACTGTAGTCCGGCCACGTTCACTCCCCGTCCAACCCCTGCTGGGCGACGCGCTGGCTCGCCTCCTCGACGAACTCCTCGGGGAGGGACCCGATCTCACCGGCCTGCACCCGCCAGAGGTTGGCGTAGAGGCCGTCCGCGTCGATCAACTCGTCGTGGGTGCCGCGCTCGACGATCCGACCGTCCTCGACGACGAGGATTGTATCGGCGTCCCGGACCGTCGAAAGGCGGTGGGCGATGACGAACGTCGTCCGGTCGGCTGCGACGTCGTCGATGGATTGTTGGATGAGCAGTTCGGTCTCCGTGTCGACCGCGCTGGTCGCCTCGTCGAAGACCGTGATCGCCGGGCCCTGCAGCAGGGTCCGCGCGATGGCGACACGCTGGCGCTGGCCGCCAGAGAGCTTGACGCCGCGCTCGCCGACCTCGGTGTCGTAGCCCTCGGGCATGTTGGTGACGAACTCGTGGGCCTGAGCGCGCTTTGCTGCTTCGACAATCTCCTCCCGGTCGGCGTCGAACGCGCCGTACTTGATGTTCTCGGCGACCGTGCCGTCGAACAGGAAGTTCTCCTGGCCGACGTAGCCGATCGAGTCTCGGAGACTCGACAGCGTCACGTCCCGGACGTCGTGGCCGTCGACCCGCACCGCGCCCTCGTCGACGTCGTAGAGCCGGAGGAGGAGTTTCACGAAGGTGGTTTTCCCGGCACCGGTCGGGCCGACGAGACCCACCGTTTCGCCCGGCTCGACGTCGACGTCGATGTCTTCGAGTACATTCTGCTCCTCGTAGCCGAAGGTCACGTCGTCGAATGTAACGTGTCCCTCGACGTCGGTGAGTTCGGTGGCGTCCTCGGCGTCCTGGACGTGGACGGGCAGATTCATGATCCCGAGTATGCGTTTGGTCGAGGCCCGGGCGTCCTCGTAGCGGTCGATAATGTTGCTCATCTGGGCGAGCGGGTCGACCAGGCGCTGGGTGAGCAAGAGGAAGATCACGAGCGTCCCCTCCGAGAGATCGCCGGTCAGCGGGCCGGGTGGCCCCTCGAGGATCCAGACCCCACCGACGATAAACGTCGCAATGAACGAAAGCGAGGTCAGCGCCTGGAGCCCGGGGCGGTAGATGAAGTTCAGCCGGAGGGCCAGCCAGTCGAGCCGGAAGTATGTATAGGAGTGTTCGCGGACGCGTTCGTCCTCGTAGTCTTCAGTATTGGCGGACTTGATGACCTCGATGCCGTTCAAGTTGTTCTCCAGGCGGCTGTTGAGGTCGCCGACGGACTGGCGGACATCGGTGTAGCGTTCCTCGGCCAGCCGCATGAACCAGTACGTGAACACCGCCGCAAGCGGGATGACCGCGAGCGTGACCACGGCGAGTTGGCCGTTGAACCAGAACAGAATGAGGGAGATGCCGACGATGAGGACACCCAGCTGGATCGACTCCCCGAACATGTTGTCAAGGAAGCGCTCCAGTCGGTTGGTGTCGTTCGAGAGGATCGACATGAGTTCGCCGGTCTGGACCTCGTTGAAAAACTCCATGTCCAGCCGTTGCATCCGCTGGTAAGTCGCGGTCCGGACCTCATGCTTTACGCGGTGGGAGAAGAGGTTCAGCGACGACGCCCGGACGAAGTTGAGGAAGGCCTGGCCGATCATGAACACGGCCATCAGCCCGATGGCGAACCAGAACTGCGCCATCGTCTCGTCCGGGAGCCACGCGCCCGGGACCAGCGGCAGACTGAAGGGTTGATCACCGAAGATGGCGTCGATCGCCACGCCGAGAAGGACGGGTGGCACGAGCGACGCGAATCGGGAGCCGATCGACGCCAGGATGCCGACGAGAAACCATCGACGACTTCCGTGACCGTAGCGCTGGAACAGTTGCCACAGCGGTCGTTCGACCGCGTCACGATACCGCCTGATGTACTCGATATCGACGTGATCGTCTGTGCTCATTCTGGGACCGGGAGACGCCCCTGCCTCGGGGCAGGTGTCCGATAACCCTTTCGCGACGCCCCGGCCGAGAATCACGACGAGATGGCCGGTCGCCCGATTGGATCGGTCGTCGGCACGCGACGGGCCGGCGCAACGCCTCCCCGCGACCGCCGGGTCTTTCACCCACCCGGTTGTGAGCTGAGCTATGTCCGAGACACACGTCGCCGCCATCTGCGGGAGTTTGCGGGACGAAAGCTATACGCGAAAATCACTGCGGATCGCTCTCCGCGCCGCCGAAAACGCGGGTGCGAGCACGGAGTTGCTCGACCTCCGGGCGTGGGAGCTGCCGGTACTCGACGCCGACGTGGACGACGCGGGCGACGCCGAGGCGTTCCGCAAGCGAGTCCGTGCGGCGGACTCCGTGCTTTTGGGCACGCCGGTCTATCACGGTTCGTTCAGCGCCCCGTTGAAGAACGCGCTGGATTACTGCGGGTTCGACGAGTTCGAGCACACGACGATCGGGTTGCTTGCGGTCGCCGGCGGGCGCTTCCCGATCACCGCGCTCGAACAACTCCGGACGGTCGGGCGCTCGCTCGACGCCTGGGTCATCCCCCATCAGGTCGCGATCCCACGAGCGGCGAGTGCCTACGAGGACGGCGACCTCGTCGACGACAACCTCCGGGAAATGATCGAGATCCTCGGCAGGGAAGCCGTCCAGTATGCGCACATCGAACCCGATCCGGCGTCCTTCGAGAGCGGCGAGAACGTCGGGGCTGACGACTGACGGCTTCACTTGGCTCGATGTGTGCTGAATACAGTCCGTTGACGCGATCCAAACCGACAAAGTCCCGGCCGAACAAGGAGAAGGCGTGACGCAGTGGGTCGATCCGTCGGGGCGCGGACGGGCGCGGGGACCGATCGGTCTGCTCCGGGCGTGGATCGGGGTGATTACCACTCCCCACGAGTTCTTCCGGAACGCAGTCGCGCCGGGTGATCAGGCACCGGGACTGGTTTTTCTGGCCGTCGTCGTGGCACTCGAGGAGAGCGTCCGGTACGCCCTCGTTCCGGCGGCGGCACCTGTTGTTGGCGGCCGTCCGGTGGCGACGGCCGTCCTCGCCGTCCTCGTGACGGTCGTGCTGATCGCCCCAACCGGACTCCACCTGCTCGCGGCGATCCAGACGGTCCTGTTGTGGCCGATTACAGCTGACCGCGCGGGCATCAGCGAGACCGTCCAGTTGCTCGCGTACGCGACCGCGCCGTGCGTGGTGGCGGGCGTGCCGTGGCCACCTCTCCAGGCAGCAGCGACCGGGTACGGAGCCGTGTTGTTGATCGTTGGGCTGTCGACGGTCCACGAGATCAGCTACTGGCGGGGAGCACTCGCTGGTTTGGTCCCGGCGGCACTACTATATGGCGTCGCATTCGGTGGGTTTCTCGCACTGGGGACGATCGTCTGACCGGTCGTGTCCGTCAGTTCGGGTCAGCGACGTTTCGACAACCGTTTTAGGCCGGGCCCGTTTGCTCACATCAATGGGTTCGTGTATCATCTGCGGGACGTCTGTCGAAGGGCACATCTGTGACATCCACGAGGAAGACGCGGTCTTCGAGTTCCGCGGGAGTACACCCGACGAGTTGACGCCGGGTCGATACTATCGCGGCACGGTCGACGGCTTCGCCGAGTTCGGCGTCTTCGTCGACATCGGCGATAGCGTCACTGGACTGTTACACGAGAGTGAACTGGATAGTCGACTGGAGAGCCTCGACTGGCAACCCGGCGACACCGTCTACGTGCGCGTCACGAACGTGCGCGACAACGGCAACGTCGACCTTAGCTGGTCGATCCGTCAGGCCGACGACGAGTTCCGCGGGGTTCTGATCGACGACCCCGACGAGGACCACGAGTTGTTGCCCGAGGAGACCGACGAACCGGTCGAGGAGGAATCGACGCCCGAAGACAGTGCTGAATCGGTCGGATCCGGATCGACGGAATCGAAACAGGCTGAAGCAACGTCAGCAGGCGCTGTACGGACGCGTGAGGGCTCCCAGACCGGCGTGGGAACCGTCGGCGCGGAAGAGGCGGAGTCGGAAACGGAATCGGCGACAGCGGAAGCGACTACCGACGCTGCTGACGCCACGGACGACGAAAGCGAGGTGGCCGAAACCGAACGGACGCCCGAACCGCCGAGCGTCGACGTCGGCGACCTCGACGCCTGGATCGGTGACACCGTTCGAATCACCGGCGAGATCGTCGACGCCCGCCAGACGAGCGGACCGACGGTGTTCGAACTCCGGGATGGTACCGGAACCGTCGACTGTGCGGCGTTCGTCGAGGCCGGCGTCCGTGCGTATCCGAGCGTCGAAGAAGGAGCCGTCGTCGAGATCGACGGCGAAGTCCGCGAACGCCGTGGCGAACTCCAGGTCGAGACCGAGGAACTCGAACTGTTCGAGGACGACGAACGCGAGGCAGTCCTCGAAGAGATCGAAACGACGCTCAGCGAGCGCGCCCGGCCAGAGGAGATCGAACTACTCGTCGACGACGAGGCGGTCGCCGCCGAGAGCGAATCGATCCGGGACGCCGTCGGCGAGATCCGCCGGGCCGTCCTCGAGGACCGACCGGTGATCGTCCGCCACAGCGCGACGACCGATGGCTACGTCGGCGGCGCGGCGATTGAACGGGCCGTCCTGCCGCTGGTTCGTGATCGTCACGACCGGCGTGACGCGGAGTACCACTACATCGATCGGCGGCCCCTGGAGGGTGACGTCTACGGCCTCGACGACGCGACCACCGACGTAACGCGGATGCTCGACGACCGCGAGCGTCACGACGAGAACCTCCCGCTACTGGTGTTCGTCGCCGTCGGCGGGACCGAGGAGTCCCTCGACGGTTTCGAACTGCTCGACGTCTACGACGCGCCGCGTGTCGTCGTCGACACCGTCGTCGAACCGGCCATCGCGGATGTGGTCGACGCCGCACTCGCCCCGCAGACCGACGTGACCGCTATCGACATCGCCGATGGGACGACTCGCGGCCCGACTGCGAGCGCACTGGCTGCGACCGTCGGCGCACACGTCGAGGAAGACGTCCGGTCCGACCTGTCGCACTTACCGGCCGTAAGCTACTGGGGCCAGGTTCCCGAGGCGTACGCCGAGGCCGCCGCCGAGGCAGGGTACGACGAAACAGCCGTCAGCGAGATCCGCGAGGCGGTCGCGCTGGAGGCCTATTACCAGTCCTACGAGGACAAACGCGAACTCGTCACGGACCTCCTCTTTGGCGGTCGCGAGACGACCGACGCCGACGTGCGCGGGCTGGCGAGTCACGTGAGCGAGCAGTTCCGTGAGAAACTCGACGTCGCTGTCGAGACCGCCCGGGCGAACCTCGACCGTCGCAGTGTCGACGGCGAGACGATCGGCGTCCTCGACATCGATCGCTTCACCCACACCTACGACTTCCCGCCGGCGACCTTGCTGCTCGACGAACTCTACCGCCGGAGTGACGGCCTGACGGCGATCGTCGGCGTTGAGGCGGACGAACTCCACGTCCGGAGCGCCCACGGACTCGACGTGCGCGAACTCGTCGAGATGGCCGACGAGGCCGTCGAGGGAGCCGACCTCGAACCACTCAGCACCCGTTCCCATCGCATCGAGTTCCTCGCCGGCCAACGGTCGGCCGTCGTCGACGCCGTGATCGCCGCGATCGTCGACAGCGTCTGATCGGTCCGGGTTCCTTTCCGTTCGTGATCGCCCGTAGCGACACGCTTATTCGGCCGAACCAGCGACATTGAGCCACTGTAATGAGCACTGACGCGCCCGAGGCAGTCGAGGATCCGTTCGAACGCGCCTGCGAGGAGTTGATCGACCGGATCCTGGACGGCGATCTGGATCGCGACGGCCTCGAAGCGGCCAAACGCGACGTCTGCTCGAAGCACTCGGCCCCAAACGTGCCGAAGAACTCCGATCTCCTCGATCGTGCGCCAGACGGCCGCCGTGAGGAGCTGGCGGCTGTCGTGCGGCGCAAGCCGATGCGGACGGCCTCGGGCGTCTCCCCGGTCGCGATCATGACCTCGCCCGAGCGATGCCCCCACGGGAAGTGTTTGTACTGCCCGGGCGGCCCCGATTCCGAGTTCGAGAGCTCCCAGAGCTACACCGGCCAGGAACCCGCCGCGGCTCGCGGTGTCCAGAACGACTACGATCCCTACGGGCAGGTGACGCTGCGGCTTCATCAGCTTCGGAAGATCGGCCACCCCGTAGAGAAGGTCGAACTCATCCTCATGGGCGGGACGATGACCGCTCGCAGTCACGACTACCAGGAGTGGTTCGTCAAGCGCGCCCTCCAGGCGATGAACGAGTACGATCCCGACTGCGATCCCCAGCCTTCCGAAAGCGAGAGCTTCGCCCAGGATCCCGAAGAATACGACTTCCGGTACCTGGAGGACGTCATCGCAGACAACGAGTCGGGATCGATCCGCAACGTCGCGACCACCTTCGAGACCAAGCCCGACTGGTGTGGGCCCGAGCAGGTCGATCGGATGCTCCGCCTCGGCGGGACGAAGGTGGAGGTCGGCGTCCAGACGACCTACGAGGCGATCAACCGCGAGATGCACCGCGGTCACGGGGTCGACGCGAGCATCGAAGCTAACCGCCGTCTTCGGGACGCCGGGTTCAAAGTCGGTTTCCACATGATGCCTGGCCAGCCGGGCATGACCGAGGAGATGGTCCGGGAGGACTTCCGGCGGCTGTTCGAACAGCCTGAGTGGCGGCCGGACTACCTCAAGATCTATCCGACGCTCGTCGTCGGCGGGACCGTCACCTACGACATGCATCGCCGCGGGGAGTTCGATCCACTCACCAGCGAGGAGGCCGCCGAACTCGTCGCCGACGTCAAGCCGATGATCCCCGAGTACACACGCCTCCAGCGGGTCCAGCGGGATATTCCGGCCCCGCTGATCGAGGCTGGTGTCCAGAAATCGAACCTTCGCCAGCTCGCCCGACAGCGCATGGACTCACGCGGCGAGTCGTGTTCGTGCATCCGGTGTCGCGAAGTCGGCCACAGCGACGAGGAACCCGACGACGTGACGCTGGACGTCGAAACATACGAGGTCGCCGGCGGGACGGAGCACTTCATCAGTTTCGAGGATCGCGACCGGGATCTACTGGTCGGGTTCTCGCGACTGCGCTTCCCCGGGGAAGTCGTCCGGCCGGAACTCGAAGACGCGGCCGTCGTCCGGGAACTGCACGTCTACGGCAGCGAGATCCCGATCGGCGAGGCGGGCGACGACGGCGGCGACTGGCAACACCAGGGCTACGGGAAGCGCCTCATCCAACGGGCCGAGGCACTCGCCGCCGACGCCGGCTACGGGAAGATCGCCGTCCTCAGCGGGATCGGTGCGCGGGAATATTATCGGGAGCAACTCGGGTATCGCCAGGACGGCCCGTACGTGAGCAAGACGTTGTAAGTGGCGTTGTGAGTGGCGCGCTACCGTCTCGTCACGGCTTGTCGACGGCATCTCCGGGTACCAAACGGTTAACCTTCCGTATCCGGTCTCTCGTAGTATGAACGTCCGGCGTGCGATCGGTATCACGGTGGTCGTGTTGGTCGCTATCGTCGCCGCGCTCGCGCTGGCGGTGGTGACTGGACTGCTCGGCGCGCCCACGGCGGGGATCGAAGACATCGGCGACTGGGGCGAGGTCACCGAGGAACGGATCGACGTGATCACGACGGCCTGGGTGCACAACCCAAACCCGATCGGACTCCCGTTGGGTGATTCACTCGAAGTGACCTATCAGCTTCACATGAACGACGTGAGACTTGCCGACGGCGCGACGGGGGATATCGACGTTCGCTCGGGGAACAACACGATCGAGGCCACGACGGCCATCCATACCGAGCAACTCCCGGCGTGGTGGGCTGCGTTCGTCCAGCACGACGAGACGATCGACGTTCGGGCCGAGCCGACGGCACAGGTCCGCGGACTCGTCTCCACCTCGATCGATCTGCCGAGTTACGAGACGACGCTGCTCACCGATTCGACCCCGATCGTCACGTCACTCTCGGAGAGCGTCAGCGGGCTCGAAGGACGTTACACGACGGCTGACGCCTCACGCGAACAGCTGGACGGACTGGTCGAGACGGGGCTGGTTGACGCCGGCGCGTTCGACGGAATCGTCCCGGGCGGGGACGCCTCACCGACCGTCGGCTACGAGATCGAACGCGGGTGGGCGACCTGGGGCGACGTCACGGACAACGCGACGACACTCCGCGTGCACCTTCGCCTGCACAACCCCAGCGAGACGGTCCCTGTCCCGGCCGAGCCGGAGAACCTGGGGCTGAACGTCGCGATGAACGACGTCGACCTCTTTACCGCCCAGGGTGACGATACGACGCTCGCGAACCCGGAGGACTTCGCTGTCCGGGAATCGCTCGATCGGCGCGTTCTCCTGCCAGGGGAGACCACCGAGGCAGTCTACGCCGTCGAGATGGACAACGACCGCGTTGCGGAGTGGTTCCGTAGCCACGTGAAACAAGGCGAACAGACCGACGTTCGGACCGAACTCCGACTCGTCTTCGGCGTCGGCGACATAACCTTCGAGGTGCCTCCGGAGAACCCGATCGCGTACACCTGTGATCTCCAGACCGGGATCTTCGTCGACGACCAGGTGACAGACACAACCTGTGGCGAGCAGCTGGATCGCTGAGCCGCCGGCGCGACCGCGAGCGACACGCTTACCACGCGCGCCCGACCAGTCCGGGCATGGACCGCAAGCGGGAACTCACCAGCGTGGACTGTGCCGCACTCGCCGGGGAACTCCGGGCGTTCGTCGGCGCGTACCACGAGAAATCCTATCTCTACGACGACGATCTGCTTCGCCTCAAGCTGAGCGGCCCGAACTTCGGCCGGATCGAGTTGCTGATAGAGGTCGACGACCCCAAGCGCGTGCACACGGTCGATCCGGACCGGGTCCCGGACGCCCCGGAGCGGCCGCCGAACTTCGCGATGATGCTCCGGAATCGTCTCGAGGGAGCACAACTCGAGCGCGTCGAACAGTTCGAGTTCGACCGCATCCTCCAGTTGCGCTTCGAGCGCGAGAACGACCACACGACGATCATCGCCGAACTGTTCGGTGACGGGAACCTCGCCGTCCTCGACGAGACCGACACCGTCATCGATTCGCTTTCGACCGTCCGGCTGCAGTCCCGGACGGTCACCCCCGGGTCGCGCTATGAGTTCCCCTCGGCGCGGTTCAACCCGCTCACCGTCGAGTACGGGACTTTCGTCGAGCGGATGCGCCAGTCAGACGCCGACGTGGTGCGAACGCTCGCCACGCAGCTCAACTTCGGCGGGCTCTACGGCGAGGAACTCTGCTCGCGGGCCGACGTCCCCTACAACCAGGCCATCGAGGAGACGACCGACGCGGAGTTCGAGGCGCTGTACGACGCAGTCAGCGATCTCTCTTCGCGACTCCGGGAGGGCGACCTCGACCCACGACTCTACTTCGAAACGGACGACCGGGAGACGCCCGTCGACGTGACGCCGGTGCCGCTGGTCGAATATGCGGACCGTCCCGGCGAGCCCTTCGACTCATTCAACGACGCCCTCGAGGAGTATTTCCTCGCCCTGGAGCAGGAACCCGACGAGGAAGAGACGGGCTCGAACCGTCCCGACTTCGAGGCGGAGATCGAGAAACAGAAGCGGATCATCCAACAGCAGGAGGGGGCCATCGAAGACTTCGAGGCTGACGCCGAGGCCGAGCGCGAGAAGGCCGAGCTCTTATACGCGAACTACGATCTCGTCGACGAGGTTCTCTCGACGGTCCAGGACGCCAGAGCGGCCGAAACTCCCTGGGAGGAGATCGAAGCCACACTGGCGGCCGGCAAGGAGCAGGGGATTCCGGCCGCCGCCGCCGTCCGCGACGTCGACGGCAGCGAGGGCAGAGTGACAGTACAGATCGACGACCATCGGATCGAACTCGACGCCGAGACCGGTGTCGAGAAGAACGCGGACCGCCTCTACCAGGAGGCAAAGCGCATCGAAGAGAAGAAGGCCGGTGCGGAGGAAGCGATCGAGAACACCCGCGAGCAACTCGACGCCGTCAAACAGCGCCGCGAGGAGTGGGAAGCCAGCGACGGGGACGGCGGTGACGAGAGCGGAGACACCGACGAGGACGGGGCGGACGTCGACTGGCTCGCCCGCGAGTCGATCCCGCTCCGGTCGAGCGAGAAGTGGTTCGATCGCTTCCGGTGGTTCCACACCAGCGATGGCTTCCTCGTGATCGGCGGCCGAAGCGCCGACCAGAACGAGGAACTCGTCAAGAAGTACCTCGACCGCGGCGACCTGTTCTTCCACACCCAGGCCCACGGCGCGCCGGCGACAATCCTGAAAGCGACTGGGCCGAGCGAAGCCCCGCCGGACGACATCTCGATCCCGGAAGCCAGTCGCGAGGAGGCCGCTCAGTTCGCCATCTCCTACTCGACGCTCTGGAAGGAAGGCAAATATGCGGGAGACGTCTACTGCGTCGAGCACGATCAGGTCACCAAGACCCCCGAAAGCGGCGAGTACTTAGAGAAGGGGAGTTTCGCCATCCGGGGCGATCGCACCTACTACGACGACACGCCGGTCGGCGTGGCCGTGGGGATCACCTGCGAACCCGAGACGCGCGTGATCGGCGGTCCGCCGAGCGCGATTACGGGCCAGGCAGAGACTGCGATCGAGGTCGAGCCGGGCCGGTACGCACAGAACGACATCGCCAAGCGGCTCTACCGCGAGTTCAAGGGGCGGTTCGCCGACGAGAGCTTCGTCCGGAAAGTCGCCAGCCCGGACCTGATCCAGGAGTTCCTGCCGCCGGGCGGCAGCCGGATGGTCGAGAAGTGAGCGGGCGGTCGGCCCCGCCGTCCGACGCCGAACCAGCAGGCACTTACTCGCCCCAACCCCACCCCGAGACATGCGCATCGCCGAGCGACAGCGCGTCGAGGGGGGTCGCGAGCGCCTGACGCTCGTCCCCGAGAGTCTCGACGACCTGTGGCATCTCACCTACGTGATCGAGCCAGGCGACCGGGTGGCCGGCGACACCACCCGGCGTATCCAGCGCAACGACGACCAGATGCGGGACACGGGTGGCGAGCGCGAACACATCTGGGCAGCCCTCGACGTCGACGACGTCGAGTTCGCCCGGTTCGCCGATCGCCTCCGGGTCAGCGGCGTTATCGAGGACTGTTCCCGGGAGGACCAACTCGGTCAGCATCACACGATCAACGTCGAGCAACACGACGAACTCGACGTCGAGAAGGAGTGGAAACCCGACCAGATGGACCGGATCGAGGCGGCCGTCGAGGCGACCGACGTCCCCGACGTGGCGATCGTCACCGTCGAAGAGGGCCAGGCTCACGTCCACACGGTCGCCCAGTACGGGACCGAGGAGCGCGCATCGATCTCGGGGCCGACGGGCAAGGGCGAGTACGCCCGCCCGCGCGAGGAGCTGTTCGCGGAACTCACGGACGTCCTGAAGCGAACTGACGCCGACGCGATCATCCTCGCCGGGCCGGGATTCACCAAGCGTGACGCGCTGTCCTACATCGAGGACGAGGCCCCTGCTCTCGCCGACTCGATCCGGACGGTCGATACCAGCGCCGTCGGCGACCGTGGCGTCCACGAAGTGCTCAAGCGCGGGGCTGTAGAGGAGGTCCAGGAGGAGACCCGCATCGCCGAGGAGGCGACGCTGATCGACGAGTTGATGGAACGGATCGCGACCGGCGCGAAGGTTGCCTACGGGCCGGATTCGGTAGCTGACGCCGCCGAGTACGGGGCCATCGAGCACCTGCTCGTCCTCGACGAACCGCTCCGCCGGGCACGTGACGAGGGTGACCAGTGGGACATCGATGTCGATCGTGTCATCGAGCGGACCGAGCAGCAGGGCGGCGACGTAACCGTTTTCTCACGCGAGTTCGACCCGGGCCAGCAACTCTCGAACCTCGGTGGGATCGCCGCGCTGTTGCGGTATCGACTCGAGTGACTGTCAACACACTTATCAAAACGGTTTTTTGGTGTGGGTTTGAGATTTATCCGACGGAGTATACTCACCGCAGATGTCCTTCGAGAACCAGCCGGATTTCGCGAGCCAGGTCGCCGATCTGAACCGCTATGGGCAGGCGCTCAACAGTTGCGAGAGCGTTGACGAGGTCGTCTCCCTCACCCTGGAAGCGGTATCGCTGCTGTTTGACTTTCCCTATGCGACGTTCGTGGTGGTCCGCAACGATCACCCGGAAGTCGTCGACAGTACGAATCCGCACTTCGATCCGGGGGATGGATCGACAGCGGTTGTCGCCCAGGCCATCGAAACCGGCGAGACGGTTCGGCGAGCGGGCGACGAAGCTGGCGTCACTCACGAGTCGGACGTGACTGCCACGCTCGCGGTCCCGGCGAGTATCGTCGACGAGGTCATCGTCGTCCTGGTCACGCGGGCAACGTCGACCGACGAAATCGGTCCCGAACACGCCGAACCGCTCGAAATACTCGCCTCACACGCGGCGACGGCGATCAGTAACATCTGGTCGCGCGAGGAGCTTGAACGTGCCCGGACGGACCTCGAAACCCGCAAGGAGATGATCGAACTGTACGATCGACTGCTTCGGCACGACCTCGGGAACGATCTCCAGGTCATCACCGGATTCACCGAATTCGTCGCTGACAACGTCGAGGACGATGACACTGCAGAGTACGTCGAACGCATCCAGCGCGCGGCCGAGGACGCCGCCGACCTGGTCGAACGGGTTGGCGATCTCGTCTCTACGCTCGAAGAGGCCGACGAACCGGAACCCAAATCGCTCCGATGCGAACTCGAGGAGACTGTCGAAGCGATCGACACGCAGTACGACGATATCGCGGTCGAGTTCGATCCAGCGGACTTCGAGTATCAGGTCTACGGCGGCGACCTCCTCGATTCGGTGTTCACGAACATCCTTTCGAATGCGGCGATTCACAACGACGACCCGGTGACGGTCTCGATCTATCCAGAACGGCCGGATCCGGAGACGGTCGTCGTCGGCTTCGCGGACGACGGGTCCGGCGTCCCCGAGGAGGTCCGCGACGAGATCTTCGAGATGGGACGAAAGGGCCCGGAGAGCGACGGAACCGGCCTCGGACTCGGGTTCGTGCGAGCGCTGACCGAATCCTACGGCGGGACGGTCGAACTCCGAGAGAGCGGGTCTGGTGGGGCCGACTTCCGGGTCGTCCTCGACCGCGCCTGACTGTCGGTCGATGGGGGACCGTCCGCCGTAGTCGGGGAGTTGGTTCGCCGGGAGGATATTTATCGAAGCGGGACGTTCGATCGGCCGTGTCAGTCTTCGACCGTTTCCGACTCGACGGAGAGACCAGTATCGTTACCGGTGGGAACCGCGGTATCGGACGGGCGATCGCGGACGCACTGGCCGAGGCCGGTTCGAACGTCGTGATCGCAAACCGGGACGCCGAATCCGGGGAGACGGCTGCCGAGGAGATCGCGGCCGATCACGACGTCGAAGCGATCGCCGTTCGGACCGACGTGACCAGCGAGACCGACGTCGAGGCGATGGTGGAAGCGACCATGGATGCGTTCGGTGGGGTCGACGTGCTCGTCAACAACGCAGGGATCGTCCATCACGCGAAAGTCGAGGACAAACCTGTCGCGGAGTTCGCCGAGACCATCGACGTGAATCTGACCGGCGCGTATCGCTGTAGCAAGTACGCGGGGGAAGTCATGAAAGCCGGCGACGGCGGAGTCATCATCAACGTCTCTTCGATGTCGGCCTTCGTCGCGAACTACCCCCAGCACCAGGTCGACTACCAGGCCTCGAAGGGTGGCCTGGAGGCGTTCAAGAACCAGCTGGCCTCGGAGTGGGCCGAGTACGGCATCCGGGTGAACAACATCAATCCGGGCTACGTCTTCACCGACAATATCGTCCACGGCGAGGAGACCATCGAGACGTGGCGCTCGGAGATGTTGGTAGAGGAGTTCGCTCGCCCCGAAGACATCGCTCCGCTGGCGGTGTATCTCGCGAGCGAGGCCTCGTGGTACGTCACCGGCGAATCAATCGTCATCGACGGGGGATACACGGTTCGGTGAGCGCGTTCGCCGCAGCTACCTGCGGATCCCTCCAGTGGCGATCTATTCGAGCGTCCATCCCCGGTAACGGCCGACACGGTTAATCCGGTGGCGCGAGGAGGTCGACGTATGGCAACCATCCCCGAGACGTTTCACGATCTCTTCGAGAAGCAGACGTTCGCCCACCTGACGACGATGACTCCCGACGGGGAGCCACACACGACGCCGGTCTGGATCGACTACGACGCCGAGGCCGACCGAATTCTGGTCAACACCGAACGTGGACGGCGCAAAGAGCGAAACGTGGCTCGGGACCCGACGGTCTCGGTGAGCATGACCGACCCGGACAACCCCTATCGGTTCCTGTCGGTGACTGGGGAAGTCGAAGCGACGACGACCGACGGCGCACGCGAACACATCGACGTCCTCGCCGAACGGTACCTCGGCGAGGACGAGTACCCGACGCCGATCGAGACCGAGCGGGTCATCCTCCGAATCAGGCCTGACGACGTCATCACCGGCGACGTGGAGTGAGATCGCCGCCGTGATCTACACCTCGACGGTTAGCCCGTCGCTCGCGACTGCGACCTCGCCGCCGTAGTGCTCGCGAACCGACGCGATCATCTCCGCGTGACGGCCATCGGTGTGGGGATAGAGGTGGGTCAAATAGATCGTCCCGACCGACGTGTCCGCGTCGGCGAGCGCGTTCCCGAGCGAGGCAGGCGTCGCGTGATTGTCGGTCTCGACGTCGTCGGGGAACGAGCAGTCGTGGACCAGCACGTCGGCCCCGTCGGCCATCGAGAGAATTTCCGGGGACGCCGCGGTATCCCCGCTGAAGACGACCGCGGGGTCGTCCGTCCCGGCCGGTGAGAGTCGATAGCCGAAGCCGGCCATCGAGTGCCGTCCCTCCCGAGCGACCACGTCGAACCCGGCGAGCGTCGTCACACCGGCCTCGATGTCGGTCACGTCCGGATCGACGTGTTTTCGGAGATACGTGTGGACGTCGAGGAGATCGTCGAGCAGGGCTTCGGTCCCGGGCGGCCCGACGATGCGAAGTCGCGGGGCGTCCGCCAGCCACCGAGCTTTCAGGAGTGGCAGCAAGTCAGCGACGTGGTCGAGGTGATGGTGGGTGAGCAGAACGGCGTCGAGGTTGCTGTAGCCGGGCTCTGTCGCCGAAAGTGCACCCAGAACGCCGCTCCCGCAGTCGATCAGCAGTCGGTTCCCCTCGGCTTCGCACACCAACCCGGTCTGATTGCGCTCACCGGTCGGCATCGCGCTGCCGGTGCCCAGAAACGTCAGTTGCATGGTGAGTGGTGTGTCCTCCGGGGCAAAAATGTTCCCCGGGAGTGCCCGGATCGACCGCAAGCGCCTCCCGCAGGTTTTTGTCCTGACTCCGGTAAGTACGTCCCAAGAAATGACTCATCCAGATCGATATTCGTCTCAGGCTGTCCAGGAGTACTGGCAGTTCGAGTGGGATCGTGCGGACGTCTACGCGTGTCCGGACGACGTCGCGGACCCGACGTACGTCCTCGGCATGTTCCCGTACACGTCCGGCAATCTCCACATGGGCCACGTCCGCAACTACGCGATCACTGACGCGTACGTCCGGTATCGACGGATGTGTGGCGACGACGTGCTCCAGCCGATGGGGTGGGACGCGTTCGGTCTGCCCGCTGAAAACGCCGCGGAGCGCCAACTCACTGACCCCCGGTCGTGGACGGAGACGTGCATCGAGGACATGCGCGAGGAGATGGAGGCGATGGGGTTCGGGTACGACTGGAGCCGGGAGTTCACGACCAGCGACCCCGACTATTACCAGTGGAACCAGTGGTTCTTCGAGCGCTTCTACGAGGCGGGCCTGGTAGAGTACGAGGCCGCCGCCGTCAACTGGTGTCCCAATTGCGAGACGGTGCTGGCCGACGCTCAGGTCGAACCGGCCCCCGAGGAGAGCGATGACGCCGATCACGACGATGCCGCTATCGACGGACCAGTGTCGAGCCAGGGGGTCTGCTGGCGATGTGAGACGCCGGTCGAGACCCGTGAACTCGACCAGTGGTTCTTCACCATTACCGACTACGCCGAGGAGTTACTCGACGGTCTCGAGGACCTGGACGGGTGGCCCGAGAGCGTCCGGGAGATCCAGCGCAACTGGATCGGCAAACAGGCGGGCGCAAGCGTCACCTTCGAGGTCCCGGAGTACGGCAACGTCGACGCCTTCACGACTCGATTGGACACGATCCACGGCGCGACCTTCCTCGCGGTCTCGCCGGGCCACGACCTTGCCCGGGAACTGGCTGACGAGAAGGAGACCGTCGCGGCGTATCTCGATGGAACGCGGGGTCGATCGGACCCACAGCATCGGTCGACGGCGAGTGGCGTCGACACCGGCGCACGCGCGGTCCACCCCCTGACCGGCGAGTCGATTCCGATCTACGTCGCCGAGTACGTCCTCGACGACGTTGGGACGGGGGCCGTCATGGGCGTGCCCGCACACAACGAGCGCGATCACGCCTTCGCGAGCGAACACGACCTCCCGATCGAGCCGGTGGTGAAACCTGCAGACACCGACGAACACGACGTCACGTCGGCCGCCTACACCGGCGACGGCACCCTCGAAAACAGCGGGGAGTACGACGGACTGGATACCGAAACGGCCCGCGAGCGGTTGCTCGCCGACCTCGAGTGTGCCGAGTCGTCGGTGACCTACCGGCTGCGTGATTGGCTCATCTCCCGCCAGCGGTACTGGGGGACGCCGATCCCGGTCGTCCATTGCGAGGCGTGCGGTCCGGTTCTGGTTCCCGAGGAGGAACTGCCGGTCGAGCTCCCCGAGTACGAACCGACGGCCGGGAACCCGCTCGCCGAGAACGACGAGTTCGTCGAGACGACGTGTCCCGAGTGTGGCGCGGATGCCCGCCGGGAGACCGACACGATGGATACGTTCGTCGACTCGTCGTGGTATTACCTGCGATTCCTCTCGTCGGCTCACGGGGACGCACCGTTCGACACGGAGCAGGCTGGCGAGTGGCTCCCCGTCGACGTCTACGTCGGCGGCGAGGAACACGCCGTCCTCCACCTGCTGTACATCCGGTTTTTCGCCCGCGTTCTCTCCGATCTCGACGTACTCGACGAGCGCGAGCCTGTCGACCGACTCGTCAATCAGGGGACGGTGCTTCACGGCGGCGAGAAGATGTCGACCGCGAAAGGCAACGTCATCACGCCCCACGAGTACGGCCCGGAGACGACGCGGCTGTTCGTCCTCGGGGCTGCCCACCCGCGCCAGGACTTCGAGTGGACGGCCAAGGACGTGTGTTCGGCCTACGATCTCCAGCAACAACTCTACGGGATGGTGCAGACCTTCACCGAGCGCGAGACCGATCGAAGCGAACGCGAGCCCAGAGACGACTACCTCGACCGGGAGATCGACCGGACGATCGCTGCCACGACCGAGGAGTTCGAGGCGTTCCGGTTCCACCGCGCGATCTCCGAGATCCGTTCGCTCGCGGGCGTCCTCGGTCAGTACGCCGAGGCGGGACCGGTCCACGAGACCGTCTATCGTCGCGGGCTCGAAACGATCACCGCACTGATCGCGCCGATCACGCCGTATCTGGCGGAAGAACTCTGGAACCTGCTGCGGTGTGACGGCCTGGCCGTCGAGGCCGACTGGCCCGAGCCGACTGTGGCGGTCTCCGAGTACCGGATCGAGCGCTCGCTGATCGAGACGACGCGGGCCGACGTTCGGGACATCTGTGAGGTTGCGGGGATCGACGATCCGGGTGAGATCACCCTCGTCGTCGCCCCCGAGTGGAAGTACCGCGCCTACGAGACCGTTCGGCAGGCCGACCCCGAGGGTGCAGTCGTGAGCGAGGCACTCGAAGACGAACTCGTGGCCGACCACCGGGACGCGGCCGGCCCGTATCTCGCTGACCTACAGGAGCGTCGCCGGTCGCTGGAACCCGTCCTGGAGCCGGCCCGAGAGCAGTCGATCCTCGAACGCGGGGCGTGGCTCCTCCGTGAGGAGTTCGACGCGCCGGTCAGCGTCGAGACGGCCGAATCGACGGGGGACGACGACCTGGCCGACCGTGCCGAACCCGGAAAGCCAGCGATACATATCGGGTGAGCCGCTGTTCACTCTCCCGATCCATCGACCAGCAGCCGCGTCTCGACGTAGCGCTCGAGTTCTCGATGGGTCCGATCGAGCAATTTCCACTCGTCCAGTGTGACACAACGTTCGAGTGTGCCGTACAGCGTCGAATAGACGAACTCCGCCGTCTCCTCGGCGTCGACATCGGCGAAGGTCCCCTGCTCGATGCCGGCCTCGATCGTCTCGGTCAGTTCAGCGACGATGATCGCGTCCGAGCGTTCGAATTGCTCCCGGTATGCAGGCTTGTGCGGCGTCTGGGCTCGCATCTCCAGGAGCGCCTGAAAGAATTGTCGTCGCTCCTTGTCCGGCTCACGTGGCGCGAGTTTTCCGCGCAGTGACGTGAATCGCTGTCGGGACTCGGTCACGTCGGGATTCCGAAGCTCGGCTTCGAGCCGGTCGAGTAGATACCCCAGGAAATCCGAAAGCAGGTCGTCCTTGTCGTCGTAGTGATAATACAGCAGCGACTGGCTCTTCTCGAACTCCTCGCCGATCCGGGAGATGGTTGTCCCGGCGTAGCCATGGGCACATAGCGCCCGATAGGTCGCCGCCATGATCGCCGCTTCGGTCGACGCCGTCGTTTCAAACCACTCGGTCATCGTGTCGGTCCTGCCCCTCGGCTGTTGTCCTGCCGACGGAGTGCGTTCGTTCGGTTCGTGGTGACGGCGCTCGTCGCAACGTCATTCATGGATCATCGGTCGTTGATCGACGGTGTCTGAAAGCAGCGAGGTGGCGAACGACCGAAGCGTCTCAGTCGCCGGCGAGTCGGGCAGCGGGTCGAGAAGCTCTCCGAGGGAACGATGCTCACCCACGGCGAGGACGTCGGCCGCCGACCACTCGGCTGAGAACGTCTCGTCGACGATAGCTGTCCGCGCTTCGGTGGCTGGCCTCTCTGATGGCTGCCATCGAGCGATCCCGATTGCGGCCCCCGTCTTCCGGAGTGCGGACCGCGAACCCGGATCACTGTCCCCGAGGATCCCGGCCAGCTCCCCGGCAGTCGCCAGTACGATTGGGTCGATCGGGACCGATCTCAGGGCGACCGAATCGTCGGTCTGTGCGTCCTGCAGCGTCGTCCACAGTGACGCGAGACGTTGACTCGCACTCGAGAGTGACCCAAAACAGGCCTGCTTGACGGGCTGCTCGGCCTCGACGTTACCCATCACTGCGTATGCAAGCGAGTGGAGATAGTCGCTCACCAGCAGTGCGTGATCGCGATCCAGCCCTCCCGTGGCGAACCCGGTCGCTTCCGCGTTGGCCACCGCCTGCTCGTAGATGAGTTCGACGCTCGTCGCTGCCGGGAGGACAGCCGTCGGGTCGATCTCGGCCGGGCCTGTCTGTGCCCCGACGACGAGCCACTGACCGCGGATCCGCTCGGCGGTAGCCGAAGTCACCGCTCGTGCGTCCGCTGTAAGCGCGTCTGGCGCACTCTGCAACCACGATCGAAGTCGGTCGTCGACCATAACCTCTATTGCATCAAGATCGAGCGGATCGGACGGCTGGTCGGCCCCCACTGGTGTGTCGCTCCCCATTGAAATGATTGAACGGTTAGTCAATGATCAACCTTGGGGTTTTCCTACGGAACGACCCCGGCGTCGAAACGTGTAACGGCCGATCACAGCCAGCGACGTATCGAGAAAGGATCACTGTTTGAACGAACATTCAGTAAATTCCGGAAAGCCTATAACCGACTCGCCCGGAAAAATCGGTACTACGAATGACCGGTTTCAGATCCAGTATTGGAGGGTGGCGATGAGTCTGACGGATGCGGTTGTCGACGCGATCAACGACTACAGCAAGGTCGCCATCGCCGTGATGCTCGTTCTGACGGTGCTCATCGGGGCGGGGGCCGCGCAGGTCGAACAGACGTCCTCGCTCGATCAGTTCCAGTCGGACACGCCGGAGGCCAATGACCTCGAATACATCGACCAGCACTTCTCGACCGGGCCGGACAACACGACGACGGCACAGATCATCGTCCGTGGCGAGAACGTCCTCAGCGGCGATACCCTGATCAGGACGCTGGAATACCAGCAGGAACTCAGGGACGACCCGACTATCGGGCCGACGCTCGCCGAGGACTCCCCGACGGTCGGCGTGGCGAACGCGATCGCGACGGCGGCGATCCAGCGCGAGCGCGCGGGTGAGTTACAGGCCACGGTCGCGGAGTTCGAGCAGCTAAACGCGACTGTCCAGGAGCAACGGAGTCAACTCGAAGCGGAACGCGCCGCGCTCGAAGCAAATCGGACCGAGTTCAACCAGTCCCGTGCGGACCTCGAAACACGAGCGACGGTGCTCAACGCGACGGCTGACAGTCTCCAGCGCGCACTCACCACACTCCGTGAGGATCCGTCAGCGAGTATCCGGGATCAGTTCGATGCGGTCGCTCAGAGCGCGCCGGTCGCGCTCAACGAGTCCCACTACGTGACGTTCCGGACAGCCGCCGAGAACCTCCGGAATGCGACCGACCAGGAGTCGGTCCAGTCGGCCTACGAACTCGGCACGCGGGGCGTGCTCTCCGCGGAGTACCAGGCCCTCATGGAACAACGTCAGTCCCTCGAAGCGTGGGGACAGGCGTTACAGGAGCGGGGGACGGCGTTGCAGGAACAGGCAGCGTCACTCCGCGAGCAGGGTGAACGACTCGAGGAACTCGGTGGCCAACTCCAGGAACAGCGCGCGGCGATCGAGAACCTCTCTGCGATCGGTCTCGACGAGCAGATCGCCCAGCTGGAGTCGATGAACGCCACCCAGATCGAGACGGCGATCGGTCTCGTCCTCGGTGACGGCGAGAACGGTGGCGCTACCGGTGTCCTCGGGCTCATGTCATCGGAGTACGAGCAGGGCTCGACGACCGCCGAGGCGACGATGCTGCTGGTCACCCAGCGGACCGACACTGCGGTCGCGCCGGGCGGGACCGTCTCCGATCGGATCGTCGATTCCCAGCTCGCGATGCAGGATATCGGGGCGGACTTCGAAAGCGAGTACCTGGTGTTCGGAAGCGGACTGATCACCGACGAGATCAACCGCTCGATGAGCGATAGCATGCTGATCGTCGGGCCGCTGGCGCTGATCTTCGTCCTGGGGGCGCTGGCGATCGGCTATCGAGACGTTCTCGACATCATTCTCGGCCTGTTCGGCATCGGTGCCGTCCTGGTCTGGACGTTCGGGTTCATGGGCTGGACCGACATCAGCTTCAACCAGATCTTCATCGCCGTGCCCGTGCTGCTGATCGGGCTTTCGATCGACTACGCGATCCACATCTTCATGCGTCACCGTGAGCGACGCAACGACGGTGATCGTGGTCCACGCGAGGCGATGCGGGTCGCGCTCGGCGGGGTCGGCGTCGCGCTGACCCTGGTGACGGCAACGACGGTCATCGGCTTCCTCTCGAACCTGACGAGCCCGGTGCCGCCGATCCGGGAGTTCGGCATCGTGAGTTCCGTCGGGATCGTCGCCGCGCTGTTGATCTTTGGCGTGTTGATCCCGGCGCTGAAGGTCGAAATCGACGAGTTCCTCGAAGGACACGGGATCGACCGTCGCAAGCGTGCGATCGGGACCGGCGGCGGTCGGCTCAGCCAGGTACTCAAAGTCGGCTCGATCGGCGCACGGAAGGCCCCGTACGTGATCATCGCCCTTGCCGTGTTGCTCTCGGTCGCCGGTGCTTACGGCGGATCACAGGTCGATACGACCTTCGCCCAGGAGGACTTCCTCGCGGAGGACCCGCCCGGGTGGATGGCGGAGCTTCCGGAACCGTTCAAGCCCGGCGAATACACGGCGAAGAACAACCTCGAATACGTCAACGAGCGCTTCGTCCGGGAGGACTCACAGGCCCAGTTGCTGATACGCGGTGACGTCGCGACGCCTGACGGGATCGACCGTCTCTCGGGGGCGAGAGCAACGATCGCGGAGAAAGACGTCACGCAGAAACTCCCCGGTGGTGAACCCGACGTGCAATCGCCGCTGTCGGTGATGGAGACCGTGGCCGCCGAAAACGAGACGTTCAACGCCACGCTCACCGCTGCAGACACTGACGGAGATGGCGTGCCGGATCAGGATGTCGCGCGCGTCTACGACAGCCTGTACGAGGTCGCCCCTCAGCAGGCCCAGTCCGTCCTCTACCGTGACGATGGGGAGTACGCGGCTGCCCGGATCGTCGTCTCGATCCAGGGCTCCGCATCGAGTTCGGACGTCACCGAGCAGATGCGGGCGATCGCCGACTCGCTATCGGGCAACGGACTGCAGGCCACCGCGACCGGCCAGACCATCCTCTTCGAGATCGTCCAGGATCAACTGCTGGAGACGGTCATCGAGAGTCTGCTGATCACGCTCGTGGCCGTCTTCGCGTTCCTGATGGTCGTCTACCGGATCAGCGACGGGAGTGCGACTCTCGGGTTCGTGACGCTGTTGCCGGTCGTCCTCAGCGTGGCGTGGATTCTGGGGACGATGTACGTCTTCGACATCCCCTTCAACGTGATGACGGGGATGATCACGAGCCTGACTGTCGGGCTGGGGGTTGCCTACAGCATTCATCTCAGCGAACGGTACAACCAGGAACTCGAGGAAGGCGGATCGATCTGGGAGGCGCTCGACCGGGCGGTGACGGGGACCGGTGGCGCGCTGCTCGGGAGCGCCGCGACGACCGTCGGCGGGTTTGGCGTCCTCGTCTTCGCCATCCTGCCGCCGCTCCAGCAGTTCGGGCTGATCACCGGGCTGACGATCATCTACGCGTTCCTCGCGAGCGTGCTCGTCCTTCCGAGCCTGCTGGTCGTCTGGACGCGACTGTTCGGCCCCGAAGACGCGTTCGAAGACGACGGGGCAGGGGGATCTGGCGACGCTGACGGGACCGCCCAGACGACGGGATCAGCCGAGAGTCTCGAACCGAGTGCCAGCCGCACCCTCGCTCCCAGTCACGTGGCTCCGGGCGGCGTCGTCGCGGTGACGCTCAGCATCGACAATCCGGCCGGCAGACTCGCCGTCCGCGAGCGATTGCCCGGTGGCGAGCTCTCCCTGTACGCCGTGACGCCCGATCCGACGGAGTACGTCGCGCAGGGTTCGACCCTGTTTCTGGCCTTCGAGGACGTCGACGATCGGATCGTCGTCGAATACGACGCCACGGTCGCCGCGGACACTCCCGACGAGACCACGCTTTCGTTCGACGGCGACGTGTTCGTGGGCAACGAAGCCATCTCGATCGACGGACCGGATTCAGTCTCGGTGGTGACCGACGTCGTCGAGCGCGTTCTGTCCACGGACGAGGTCACCGACGACGACCTGCAACTGGCCGCCGATTACTTTGCGACCGGCCAGCTTACCGAAGACGAGTTCGAGCAGGTCTGTACGCTGTGGGTAGACACGAACGACGAGTAAAACCGATCGCCACGTTGGATGGTTCGACGCCCCCTCAGCGATCCCGACGCACGCGCTCGCCCGGTTCGGTGGTCACACTGCCCGTGAGTGTGACCCCCGGTTCCAGGCTCGTGTTGATGCCCGTTTTGACGCCGTCCCCGACGACGACGCCGAACTTGCGCCGCCCCGTCGAGGTCCGTTCGCCTTTGACTGTCACGTGTACGTCTGCGCCGTCGTGACGGAGGTTGGCGACGTTCGTCCCGGCCCCGAAGTTGACGTCCTGGCCGAGGACGCTGTCGCCGACGTAGGAGAGATGCGGGACGTTGGTCCCGCGACGGATCACGCTGTTCTTGATCTCGACGCCGTTGCCGACGTGGGCGTCCGAACCCAGGTAGGTCGCGCCGCGAACGTAGGCGTTCGGGCCGACTGTCGCGCCAGCCTCGACGTAGACTGGTCCTTCGATCACGACACCGGGTTCGATGGTCGCGCCGTCCTCGACGAGGACAGCCCCCCGGAGTTCGGCGTCGTCGCTGACCGTCCCCCGGACGTCCGTTTCGATCTCGGCGAGTAGCGTCTCGTTGGCTTCGAGTAACTCCCAGGGACGGCCGACATCGCGCCAGCGGGAAAGCGTCACTGGCGTCACGTCATGGGACTCGATCACGCGAGCGACGACGTCGGTGATCTCGTACTCGCCGCGCTCGCTCTCGGACACGTCGAGCCAGTCGAGCGCCGTTTCCGGGAAGACGTACGCCCCCGTGTTCGCGAGATTTGTCGGCGGGTCGTCGGGTTTCTCGACGATGTCGGTCACGACGCCATCAGTGACGGAGACGACGCCGTAGTTCGAGGGGTCCGTGACTTCGCAGGTCGCCAGCGCCGGCCCGCTGGCGAACAGCCGGTCGATCGCGGCGGGATCGTAGAGGTTGTCGCCGTTCAGTACCGCGAACGCGCCGTCGAGTTCGGGGCGTGCGGCCCGCACGGCGTCGGCGGTCCCCGCCTGTTCCGCCTGGACGGCGAAGGTGACCGGGACGTCGCGATACGTCTCGCCGAAGAACGATCGAACGTCCGCGGCCTCGTAGCCGACGACGACGACCAGTTCCGAGGCCCCGGCGTCGACGGCCGCGTCCGCGACGTGAGCGACGAGCGGCCGCCCGGCGACGGGGAGCATCGGCTTCGGCGTCGACTCCGTCAGCGGTCCCATCCGGGTGCCCTGTCCGGCAGCGAGAATAACGGTTTGCATGCTCTGTGTGTTCACTCGGGCACTGATAAACAGTTTCGTCTGCTGTTGTCCCGAGTGGAGCGAGCTCTTTCAAACTAGGTAGCGAGACGGATTCCCCGCCCTTCCGAAAACCGTAGGTTTTCGGCTTTCGCAAATCTTCGATTTGCGTCAACACCGTGGGCGGGGTTGAAGCCGAAACTCGCTGCCACAAACCACAAAATATTAAGTACCTTTGTCCTCTATTGAAACTTGTGGCAGACGACTACCTGAGACGCACCGCAATCACCCGTCCCATCCTCACCCACGAGCAACAGGACTTGCTCGACGCCACCATCAGCGAGTGGAAAGATGCCTGTAACATCAGTAGTCGCATCGGATGGGACGCAGGTGAGACGCGGAAAACCTACCTCCAAGACCTCGCCTACGACACAGTGTTGGAGGAGACACGTCTCGGGAGTCAGCACGCAATTCTCGCCACCCATCAGGCCGCAGCCGCTCTCGATGGTGTCGAAGCAATCGAAGACCTTGATGAACACTACAAAACGTCTCGACCAGAGTTCACCAGTAACACGGTGAAATACGACACCCGGACGATGACGCTCTTCGATGACGGGTCTGTTTCGCTTTCCACCGTCGAAGGTCGAATTCGGTGTGACCTGAACCTCCCCGACGAAGAAGACGGGTATCAACACGAATACCTCAACGATGATGAGTGGGAAGTAACAGCATCTACGCTGTCAAAGCGTGATGGCGAATACTACCTGCACCTCGGGTTTCGCAAGAACAAACCCGAGAAGCAGGTCGAACAACAGGGAGACGACGAGGACAGGACAGTTCTTGGCGTTGACCTCGGCATCGTCAACATCGCCACCACCAGTACAGCGTACTTCGCATCGGGGAGAGAACTTCGACACCAGCATCGAGAGTTCGAGCGGATTCGCGGCAATCTCCAGCAGACTGGGACACAATCCGCCCATCGGACGATTCAGCAGATGAGTGGGAGGGAGTCACGGTATCTCCGTGACCAACTCCATCAAGCTGCGAACCAGATTCTCGAAGAAGCACGTACTCACGACTGCGAGTACATCGCGTTCGAGAATCTGAAACACATCAGGGAGCGTGCGCCGCCCGTCAAAGAGTTCCACCAGTGGGCGCACCGGCAGCTCGTTGACCTCGTGGAGTACAAGGCTAAAGCCGAAGGGATTAGCGTCGAATTTGTAGACCCGAAGAACACGAGTCGGCGGTGTCCCGAGTGTGGTCACACGAGCGAGGGGAATCGGGTGCGACAGGCGGAGTTCGAGTGTGAGTCGTGCGGTACAACTCAGAATGCAGATTACGTGGGTGCGAAGAATGTTGGGTGGCGGTACGTCCGTCGCGGCCTACAGTCGTCGCGGCGGACGGGCGATAGTCAACTCGCCCTGAAGTCAGGAACCGTGACGTCCTCAGGTTTCGTCGAAACCTGATGGGCTGCACGAGAGCTTCGCTCTCGTGAACGCCGAATCGGGGATTTGTCCCGTCCGACTAACCACGGTCGGTAGAGGCCGAGTTCACTGACAAGCCCCGCGCCACCGTGCGCGGGGCAGTTGACCTGCAGAACGACCTGTGTTCTGGAGGGTTTGAATCCGATGGCGAGACGGTCGTCCTCGCTCGCGGTTTCACCGCTCGCAATGTCGAGACGCTCTCTCCGATCGCGTCTCGCTTTCGCTCCGACTCGCGTGATTCAAATCCCATCCCAGCGCGCTTCGCTCACTCGCAAAAACTCGTTCGCTGTAGTGCTCGGTCAGGGATTTGAACCCTGGTCCTCGGCTCGAAAGGCCAAGATGATTGGCCGGACTACACCAACCGAGCGTGCCTCAACTACAACCCGATCGACGGACTGCACCCTAATAAATGCCGTCAATTCGTCCCGGCGTGGGAGAGCGACCCAGGAACGCGCAGAGTCACAACCCCCAAGTCAGCCCCCGCCGTCGAGAGGAATATGAGCTTGCTGGGCCGTCTCCTGGGCGATCGAGCGGCGGGCGTCGGACTCTACGTCGACGGACCGAACGTCCTCCGCTCGGAGTTCGACGTCGATCTCGATGACCTGCGGGTGATCGCTTCGGAATACGGCCGAGTTTCCACCGCACGGCTCTATCTCGACGAACACGCCACCCCGGCGTTGATCCAGGCCGGCGAAGCCCACGGCTTCGAGGTGATTACTACCAGCGGCGACGTCGACGTCAAACTCGCCGTCGATGCGACGCGGGCCGCCAGCGAGGACCGTATCGACACGCTGGTGATCGCCTCGCGCGACACGGACTTCAAACCCGCGATGGAAACCGCCGCCGACCGGGGCTGTCGGACGGTCGCGATCGCACCGGGTGAACACGGCCGTTCGGACGCGCTTTCGAACACCGCCCACGAGAGCCACTCCCTCGACGCCTGAACGGCGTCGATCGGCCCGGAGACGAACGCCTTTTGGGCCGAACGCCCCCACGATCGGGCATGACTGACGAGCCCGACACGCCGATCCTGGACAACCATCTCCACCTCGATCCCGAACACGGCCGTGGGATCGACGCCGTCGAGGACTTCGCCCGGGCGGGCGGCACGCACCTGCTGGTCGTCAACAAACCCTCCTGGATGCTCGAGGACGTCGGCGACGACGAGGCGATCTTCCGGGCGGTCTTCGAGACGACGATCGACGCCGTCGAGCGGGCCACCGAGGTGCTCCCCGGTCGCGCCTGGCCGGTGCTGGGCGTCCATCCTGCACTGATCTCGAAGCTGACGGGCCGCGGCTATACGCCGGCGGAAGCGCGCGACATCATGCGAGCGGGTCTCGACGTCGCTGCCGAGTACGTTGCCGACGGCCCGGCGCTCGCTCTGAAGTCCGGCCGGCCACACTACGACGTGGGCGATCCCGTCTGGGAAGCCTCCAACGACGTGATGAAACACGCCTTCGAGTTGGGTGCCGAAACCGGCTGCGCCGTTCAGCTCCACACGGAGGGCGGCCAGGACTTCACCGACGTCGCCGAGTGGGCCGAAAACCGGGGCCTGCCGGCCAAACGCGTCGTCAAGCACTACTCCGAGGGGCGACTCGACGGGCCGACGGCGAGCGTTCTCGCGGACAGGGACGAACTGGAGATCGCGGTCGAGGAGCACCAGCCGTTCCTGATGGAGACTGACTTCATCGACGATCCCGACCGTCCGGGGGCGGTGCTCGGCCCGAAGACCGTCCCTCGGCGCGTCGACTGGATGCGTGAAGAAGGGTACGACGACGCGGTCCGGACGGCCCACGTCGAGACGCCTGCGTCCGTCTACGGGATCGACACCGAAGCGACGCTGTGAGCGCAAACGGGCGGCGGGCGACGGACAACCGGACGCTCAGAGTTCGAACGTCCCGTCGCCGTCGAGAACGTGGACGTCGGCGTCGCTGCCGGTAGCGTTCACCTCGCGGGCGAATGCCTCGGCGTCCTGTTCGATCGGCGGGAACGTGTCGTAGTGCATCGGGAAGGCGTGATCGACGGCGAGCCAGTCGACGGCGACGGCGGCCTGCTCGGGCCCCATCGTGAAGTGATCCCCGATCGGGACGGTCGCGGCGTCAGGTTCGAGGAACGGTGCGATCACGTCGCGCATCTCCGTCATCAGTCCGGTGTCGCCGGCGTGATAGAATGCCGTCGTATCCTCGTCGCTGGTCCGGGTGGGTTCGGCGTCGGAGATCACGAATCCCGCGGGCATCCCTGCCGACCCGATCTCGTGACTCGTGTTGATACCGTTGGTGTGATCCGCCCGGTGCATCGTCACGAACGCGTCGCCAGCCTCGAACGTGCCGCCGAGGTTCATCCCGACGGTCTCGTTGCCGTGCTCGCTCTCGATATAGCCGGCGAGTTCCGGCGTCGCGACGACGGTCGCGTCCGGGAACGCGCCGACGTCGGCGATGTGGTCGCCGTGGCCGTGAGTCAGCAGGACGAAGTCGAGGTCGTCCACGTCTTCGGGCGACAGTGAGGTCTTCGGGTTGTCGAAGAAGGGGTCGATCAGCAGCCGGGTGTTTCCGAGTTCGACGCTCCAGGTCGAGTGACCGTGCCAGGTGAGTTGCATGCGTCACTGGTTGTAGGACTGATGCACACTTAATGTTCCATGGCTCCGGCAGGGCTACTGGTGTTCACGCGCCCGGGCCACCCCACCTCGGGGAATGCTGTCGCCAGCCAAGCGTTTATCCGCGTTTACGACTATGGTTGGCCATGTCACGGGAGAAACTGTCCCGCCGACGGTTTCTCGGCCTGCTGGGTACCTCGACAGCGCTTGGCGTGGCCGGCTGTGCGGACTCGCCGTCGGCCGAGACGACCGATCCGATGCCGTCTGACACCGAGTCTGTCGACGACCCGGAGGAGGAAGCGCAAGGACCCGATGTGGACGCCCGCTCGCGATACACTGACGTCTATCAGTCGGTCAGCGATTCGGTCGTCCAGATCAGAGTCATCACGACCTTCGGATCGGCTGGGACCGGGAGCGGGTTCGTCTACGACGACACCCACCTGGTGACGAACGAACACGTCGTCGCGAACGCCGAAGAGCTGTTCGTCCGCTATCCCTCGACTGGCTGGCGGCAGGCGTCCGTCGTCGGGACCGACGTTCACAGCGACCTTGCAGTTCTGTCCGTTGACACACACCCGCCGGTCGCCGACCCGCTGTCCTTCGTCGAGGACGAACCCGCCATCGGCACCGAAGTGGTCGCCATCGGGAATCCCTACGGCCTCTCGGGGTCGGTCTCTGCGGGCATCGTCAGCGGGGTAGACCGGACCCTGGAGGGACCGAACAACTTCTCGATTCCCGATACGATCCAGACAGACGCAGCCGTAAACCCGGGAAACAGCGGCGGGCCGCTGGTGAACCTGGGCGGCGAAGTCGTCGGCGTCATCAGCGCCGGTCGGGGCGACAACATCGGGCTGGCGATCTCCAGTGCGCTGACTCGAAAAGTCGTCCCGGAACTGATCGAAACGGGATCGTACGATCACCCGTACCTCGGGATCGGGTTGCGAGACGTCACGCCCGCCCTGGCGCAAGCCAACGACCTCCCGGAGGTATCGGGCGTCTACGTCACGCAGGTTCTCGAAGGCGGGCCGTCGGACGGCGTTCTCCAGGGGGCGACCGGCGAAGCGACGGTCAATGGCCGACTCGTTCCGGTCGGCGGCGACGTGATCACTCACGTCGAAGGCGAAGCGACCCCGACCAGACAGCACTTGGCCAGCGCGCTCGCCCTCCAGACCCAGGTCGGACAACCGGCCACGATTCGAGTGTGGCGTGATGGGACGACCGAGTCCCTGGAGGTAACGATCGGATCTCGGGACGACGCGAACTGAGACGGCAGGCTATCGAAAGTGGGTCCGCAGTACCGTCGAAAATGGCTCCACAGCCGTCCACGAAAACTACTGTAGCGTCTCCGCAGCCCCGCGTTCGACGAGCGGTTCGGCGTTGGTCGCCGGCAGCGTCACGACGTCTTCGGCCATGAGATCGTACGTCCGGTCGTCGACGCCGAGGATCTCCCCGACGTCGCTGGTGATCCGGACAGTCCGCCGCTCGACGCCGTCCGGGGTGGCCGACGTCGCGTTCTCCGAGTCGGCCGATGAATCCGGCGGACCGCCGTCGCGTCGCGTCGTCCGCTCGGGGCCGTCGTCGGTCGATCCGGCTACCGGTGCTGTCCCGTCAACGGCCGCCGTCGACGGTGCGTCCGGGCCGACCGGGCGCTCCTCGGCGCCAGTGTCACGCCCCATCAGGTCCGCCGCGGGCACCTCCTCACCGTCCGAGGGAGCGTCCGCGTCGGATGGAGCGGGCGGTACAGCCGGTTTCGAGTCGGCCGTTGTCGATTCGGCAGCGTCAGCTCGGTCGATAGCCCCCTCGTCGGTCACGCCCGCCGGGACATCATTGGGGGACGTGGTCTCTGCATTGCCGGCGACCGCCATGGAATCGCCGTCGAGCACGTCGAAGACACGCTCGCGGTTCGATTCGATCGAACGCACCAGATCATCGAAGAGATCCCGCTCCTCGGTCGTCAACCCGTCCTCCTCGGTGGGCATGTCCGCGGCCGCGAGTGACGCCATCTTGACGACCTTGCCGACGCGACGCTCGTAGATCGCCTGCAAGGTTTGCTCGGCGGTGTCGATGTCGTCGCTGAGTCGAGTGACCTTCGGGGAGTCGAACGGATCGTCGGCGGCCTCGGCCGCGCGCTCGCGCTCCGCCCGCAACGAGCGGACGAACTCGCCCGCCTCCTCGTAAAACGAGTCGCGAAGCTGCTGGAGACTGTCGGTCTGGCGCTCGCGACTCTGTACCGATTGGATCTCGTCTAAGTCCATGATTGTCGGCGGTTTCGGCTCACTCCTGGCCCTTCTCGGCGCGTCCACGACTCATGAGGAACACGCCGAGGTACTCCGGAACGGAAGTAACTCCCTCCGGGAGTGTAAAGCTATCGCCACCGAGGGAGACCTCCCCGGGATCTGTCACTTCGACGGTGATGTCGTGGCCGACGAAGGTCTCCGGGACGGCGTCGACCAGCGGGTCGAAGTCATCGAGGTCGTCTCGTGGGAGTTTCCGGACGGCGAGGCCGCTGCCGCCGTGGAGACTGCCCGGGAGTCGGATGAGCCGGTTCGTGTCAGTCGTGACCGGTTCGTCGATCGGTGCGTTCTGCTCGTCGATGACGTCCTGTGTGACTGCTTCGACGAGCTTGCGAATCCCCGGCCCCCCGGCTTCGAGGTTCCCGTCCTCGATCGCCTCGCGGTTGGCCTCGATCGCGCCCCGGATCGTCTTTGCCCGCCCCTCGCCGATCCCGTCGAGTTCCTGCAGTCGCTCCATCGCCTGCTCCTCGGGCAGTGACTCGACCTCGTCGACGAAGGCGAGAAGCTCGTCGTGGACGCGCTCGCCCCAGCCCCCCTCAGTCCGGAGTTTTCGGGCCGTCACGTTCCCGCGCATCTCGGTGGTGACGAGGCCGTCCAGATCGAGCCCGATCCCGCGAACGTAATCGACGATCTCCCGTCTGGCCTCGCGTTCCAGACGCTGAATCCCCTCGTCGCGGACGTGGACGTGATACCCGCGGCCGCCCGAGAACACGACCGTCAGTTCCTCGAAGCCGAAATCGTTCTCCAGAAAGTCGAGCAAGCGCAACAAGGCGTCCTTGCAGGCGGCCAGCATTTCGGCGTAGGTCGCCTGGGAGGGGTCGACCGATGGCAGGTGATCGGCGTCCAGATCGAAGACCACGTCCGACCCCCGCCAGTCCTTGGCGCTCATCGACCCGGCTCCCGGGTCGGCGTACCGGCCGGCCGAGAAGTAGACGTGGCGTGGTCGTTCCCGGGCGAGGAAGGATTCGAGGTCGCCCAGATCCAGCAGCGACTGGTGGCGAACCATCGTCTCGCCGGGGCTGTCCGTCCACGGGATGTATCCCCACTCGCGTTCGTGGGCGTCCGGCGGCGGCAGCGGGTCGGTCCGTCGATAATGGTCGCCGAACCGGCCGCGGAGATACGCGCGGGTTCGCTCCTCCATCGCTCCCGAGTTCGTAGAGGGGAGGAAAATGATTGTCGGTCGGCCAGCAAGCACCTTGCCCGGCAACGACAGCAGGCGCTGGCGAGCCGGCAGTGTTGGGGTCCGCGTTCACTTCAGCGGGTGAGAAGGCCCTGCAATCGGTCGATGATGCCGTCGTCGTCGCCGAGCGTGAGATAGTACGCGTCGCCACCGTCCTCGTAGTAGTTGTCGATGCGCCGCTGGACCTCGAAGCCGATGTGGCGATAGAACTGCATGGCTGATTCGTTGGTCGTCCGCGCGTGACAGGAGACCGTCTCGTAATCCTCGACGGCCCTGGCGATGAGGCGCTTGCCGAACCCCTCGTTCCGATAGGCTGGATCGACCGCGAGAAAGAGAATGTACCCATCACGTCTGACAGCCGCAAAGCCGATCAGGTCCGGATCGTGTCCCCGATCGTAATAGAGGTACACCGTCGACCGTCGGTAGGCATCCTCGAAGAACCGACGTCGCTGCCGCAGAATCCCTTCCTCTGCCCTGATGTGTTCCTTGAGGTCCCACGCGGCGTCGACGAAGTCGTCGTCGCCGCGTTCGGCCCGTGTCGCTTCGACGGTGACGCTCACTGCGTCGACGTAGAACCTTGATCCATTTAACTTTTAAGGCGTTCGCAAGCAGTCTCGGTGGGAGTGATGGACGGCGAGAGATCCGTCGACGGCGTCGGCTGCGGTAGACGACGCGGAGGGAAATCAGACGAACCGCTCGTCGCGAGGCCACAACGCTTTCGGTCGCTGCAAGTGACTGTTCGCGTATGTCGGACACGTTCCAGCCGCCACACCGGACGGACGTCCGCGAGCGCCTGAAGCAGGCGCTGGTGACGGGCTTGACACTTACCGTGCCGCTTTTGATCACGCTCGTGGTCGTGAGCTTCATCTGGGGGTTCGTTTTCGGGACACTCCAGCCGCTGACGGGGACACTGCGACAGGTTCTCGGTCTCAGTGGCGAGACGCCACGGATTCTGCTGCAGGTTCTCGCGCTCGTCGTCGTGGTTGCGCTCATCGTTCTCATCGGCTTTCTCGCGGACTCGTACGCCGGCGCGAAGGCACTCGAACAGCGCTTCGACCGTGCGATGGGGACGATCCCCGGTATCGGCAGCGTCTATCAGACGTTCAACGAGATGAGCGAACTCGTCCTGGACGCCGATACCGAGAGCTTTCAGGAGATCAAACTCGTCGAATTTCCCACTGAAGGGTCGTACGCGACCGGGTTCGTGACGGCGGAAACGCCCGAGCAGATCCAACGGGAGACCGGTCACGAGGACATGCTGACGATCTACGTCCCGCTGGCGCCGAATCCGCTCATGGGGGGATACGTCCTTCACGTCTCCCCCGACCGGTGCATTGACGTCGACATGAGCGTCGAGGAGGGACTCAAGGCGATCATGACCAGTGGCGTCGCCGTCGGCGAGACGGAAACGGTCGAGGCGGCCTCACTAGAGTATCCCGACAGTCTTCCCGACGGGATCGTCGAAGCCGACTGGTTCTCGAGTGATGACGACGGAGACGGAGAGACATCTGGGAACGCTACGACATCGGCCGACGACGGATCAGGTGAACGATCGTGAGTTTCGAACTCCGTGAGCACACGGCGGACGTGGCTGTCGAGGCGACCGGCGAGACACTCGGTAACGTGTTCGCCGAGACGGCTGACGGCATGGCGGCGGCGATGTACGAGGGGAGCGCGGCTGACGGCGACCGGTTCGATCTCACGGTCACAGCCGAGAGTCGGGAGTCGCTCCTATTCGACTATCTGGACGAACTCATCTATGAGCGTGACGTCCGCGGCGTTCTTCCCGTCGACAACCGGGCGACGGTCTCTTCGTCGGGCGACGACTGGACCGTCGAGGCCAGCGCACGGGGCGTGCCCTTAGAGACGATCGCCGCTCGCGAGGTCAAGGCTGTCACGTACTCCGAGATGGTCCTCGAGACGACCGACGACGGCTGGCACGCCTACGTTGTCCTCGACGTCTGAGCGAGTCCTCCCGTCGTGTCCCGGAGCCGGACTGTGCAGACGGCGTTCGACCGGATAGTCCACCGGGTTCGTTTCGACAGGTAACGGGCTTCTTCGATCAGTATCTAATTTTTGGCTCTTGCTGAAGACAATTTCCCCGAAGCCAAAATTGATGTACGGATGGCTCCTTGCAGTGACCATGCGAGAACGAAACCAGCAGTGGTGGCCTAACCAATTGGATCTCGGTATTCTGGACCAGAATGCCCGCGACGACAGTCCCTACGAGGCGGACTTCGATTACGCCGAAGAATTCCAAAAGCTCGACCTCGACGCCGTGAAAGCGGACCTCGAAGCGTTGATGACCGACTCGAAGGACTGGTGGCCCGCCGACTACGGCCACTATGGCCCGCTGTTCATCCGAATGGCGTGGCACAGTGCCGGCACGTACCGCACGACGGACGGCCGGGGCGGTGCCGCAGGCGGAACCCAGCGCTTCCCGCCGCTTGACAGCTGGCCGGACAACGCAAACCTCGACAAGGCGCGGCGACTGCTCTGGCCGATCAAGCAGAAGTACGGCCGCAAGCTCTCCTGGGCTGACCTGATCGTCCTCGCCGGTAACGTCGCGATGGAGTCGATGGGCTTCGAGACGTTCGGCTTCGCCGGTGGACGCGAGGACGACTTCGCCCCCGACGAATCTGTCGACTGGGGCCCAGAAATGGAGATGGAGTCCTCCGAGCGCTTCGACGAAGAAGGCGAACTCCAGAACCCGCTCGGTGCGACTGTCATGGGCCTCATCTACGTGAACCCGGAAGGCCCGGACGGCGAGCCTGCCCCCGAGGCATCGGCGGAGAACATCCGCGAGTCCTTCAGCCGCATGGCGATGAACGACGAGGAGACCGTCGCCCTCATCGCCGGCGGCCACACGTTCGGGAAGGTCCACGGTGCCGACGACGGCGATCACCTCGGGCCGGAACCGGCCGAGGCTCCGATCGAACAGCAGGGGCTGGGCTGGGACAACGACTACGGCTCGGGCAAAGGGAAAGACACGATCACCAGCGGGATCGAAGGCCCCTGGAACACCACGCCGACCGAGTGGGACATGAATTACATCGACAGTCTCCTCGACCACCAGTGGTGGCCCGAGAAGGGCCCCGGCGGCGCGTGGCAGTGGACCACCCAGAACGGCGAGCTGGACGAGTCCGCCCCCGGTGTCGAGGATCCCGACGAGAAGGAAGACGTGATGATGCTCACGACGGACATCGCGCTGAAGCGCGATCCGGACTACCGGGAGATCTTAGAGCGCTACCAGGAGAACCCCATGGAGTTCGGGATCAACTTCGCGAAGGCGTGGTACAAGCTGATCCACCGCGACATGGGCCCGCCCGAACGCTTCCTCGGCCCGGAGGTCCCCGACGAGGAGATGATCTGGCAGGATCCGCTTCCCGACGCTGACTACGACCTGATCGGCGAGAGCGAGGTCGCGGAACTCAAAGAAACGATCCTTGATTCGGATCTCACCCGATCCCAACTGGTCAAGACCGCCTGGGCCTCCGCGTCAACGTACCGCGACAGCGACAAGCGCGGCGGTGCCAACGGCGCTCGTATCCGGCTCGAACCCCAGAAGAGCTGGGACGTCAACGAGCCCGACGAACTCGCGTCGATCCTCGCGACGTACGAGGACATTCAAGCGGAGTTCAACGGCTCGCGATCCGACGACGTGCGCGTCTCGCTTGCGGACCTGATCGTCCTCGGCGGAAACGCCGCAGTCGAGCAGGCGGCGGCCGACGCAGGGTACGACGTGACGGTACCCTTCGAGCCCGGTCGGACCGACGCGGCGGCCGACCAGACCGACGTCGAGTCCTTCCAGGCGCTAAAGCCGGAAGCCGACGGGTTCCGCAACTACGTCGGCGAAGAGGCCGAGCGCAAGCCCGAAGAGATCCTCCTCGACAAGGCGGAATTGCTCGGCTTGACTGTCCCCGAGATGACTGTCCTGGTCGGAGGCATGCGCCAGCTGGGCGCGACCTACGACGATACCGACCGCGGCGTGTTTACCGACCAGCCGGGGACGCTTGCCAACGACTTCTTCGTGAACCTGCTCGACATGGGCTACGAGTGGGCGGAGACCGACGACGAGAACGTCTACGAGGTCCGCGACCGCGAGACGGGCGACGTCGAGTGGACCGGCTCGCGCGTGGATCTCATCTTCGGATCGAACGCCCGGCTTCGCGCCGTCTCGCAGGTCTACGGCGCTGACGACGGCGAAGAACAGTTCGTCTCCGATTTCGTCGAGGCCTGGAGCAAGGTCATGACGCACGATCGATTCGACCTCGAATAACGGACTGGACGGCGGTGTCAGAACTAACGATTCTGACGTCACGAACACCCTGAAAAGCCCGGAAAACGCCGGAAGACGAAGTCACTCGAGCGTCCCGCCGCTTTCACTCTCCCCCTTCCCTGAATCGCTGTCCGACCCACTACGACACTCTTCACAGACGAATCTCGGTGTCTACCGGACGACTAAGTCGGGAGTCAGGCCTGGACGACGATCACCACGTCGTCGGTTTCGACGAGCTCTCCCTCCCCAGCGTACGTGTGCTCCTCACGCACCTCGAATTCGTCGGGTTCGAGCGTCACGTCCCCGGCGTGGAGCCGGTCGCCGTCGAGTTCGTACTCGCCGGTTGCGAGGGCCTGTTCGATGTCGCCGACCCCGTCGCCGTACTTCGGTCCGACGGTGGCGTAATCCAGATCGATGTCGGCGATCTCGGTGCTGATCTCGGGATCGTCCTCGACGACCGCGATCTCGCCGACGTGCATCGCCTGCTCGATGGCCGATTCGAAGCCAGTCACGTCGCCGTACACTTCGACACGATCGACGTCGGCGTTGAGTGCCATGTCGTGGGTGGTCTTGTATCCGCGGAGCGCGGCGATCGTTGCCATCGCCGTCTCCCCCGCGGCGAGATCGGCGTCGTAGCCGCGAGTCTCGGGCCAGTCGGTCACGTGGATCGACGTTTCCCCGTCCTCCTCGGCGTATTTCGCCTGCCAGATCTCCTCGACGACGTGTGGCAGGAAGGGCGCGAACAGCTTGAGGAAGGTTCGATGGGCGGTCACCAGCGTGTAGGCGGCCGAATCGTCGTCGCGCTGTTTCGCGATCTCGAGGTAGTCGTCACAGAACGTCGACCAGAAAAACGTCCGGAGTTCGTTGCGGGCCTTCGAGAACTCGTAGTTGTCGAGTTTCTCGGTCAAGCTCTCGACGACGCCGTCGAGTTTCGCCAGCAGCCACTCGTCGATCGCGGCGAGGTCGTCGGGTTCGTCGTAGTCGCTTTTGGGTGCGAGCTGATCGACGAGTTTCGAGGCGTTCCAGAGCTTCTGGAGGAGACGCTCGCCGGCTTCGAGGTCGTTCTCCTTGAACGGGAAGTCGTCGCCGATCGACGTCCCGGCAGCCCAGTAGCGGGTAGCGTCGACGGGGAAATCTTCGAGGATTGCCTCCGGGGAGACGACGTTGCCCTTCGATTTCGACATCGCCTCGCGGTTCTCGTCGAGGACCATCCCGTTGACCATCACCGTCTCGAAGGGAACCTCGCCGGTGTGCTCGTAGGTCTTGACGATCGTGTGGAACAGCCAGAAGGAGATGATGTCGTGGCCCTGGGGCCGGAGGTTCATCGGATAGAGTTCCGGGTTCTCGAAGGTGAACTCTTCGGCGTCCGCATCCCAGTCCCAGCCGGCGTTGATCAGCGGCGTCAGTGAGGAGGTCGCCCAGGTGTCGAAGACGTCACTTTCCGGCTCGAAGTCCGAACCGCCACACTCCGGACAGGTCTCGACGGGCGGATCGTCACTGAGGGGATCGACCGGCAAGTCCTCGCGGTCGGCGAAGACGGGTTCGCCACAGTCCTCGCAGTACCATACCGGGAACGGGATGCCCGAGTCGCGCTGGCGGGAGATACACCAGTCCCACTCGAGGCCTTCGATCCAGTGTTGATACCGGGTGAACATCTTCTCGGGGTACCACTCCATCTCCCGGCCGGCGTCAAGGTACTCCTCAGTGGAGTCGAGGATGTCGACGTACCACTGTTCGGTCACGAGGTACTCGACTTCGGTCTCACACCGCTCGTGGACCTGGACCGAGTGGTGGTGATCGCGGCTTTCCAGCAGGAAGTCTTCGTCCTCAAGGTCCTCGATGATGGCCTCGCGGGCCTCAGTCGTCGACAGTCCCTCGTACTTGCCGGCACGGTCGGTCATCGTCCCCGACTCGTCGATGGCGATCCGCAGGGGCAGGTCGTGGGCCTGGTACCACTCGATGTCTGTCTGGTCGCCGAAGGTACAGCACATGACGACGCCGCTGCCGGTCTCCATGTCGACGCGCTCGTCCTCGATGATCGGCACTTCCTGGCCGAACAGCGGAACTTCAGCCGTCCCGCCGACGAGATGCTGGTTCTCGTCGTCGTCGGGGTGGACGAAGATCGAGACGCAGGCCGGCAGGAGTTCGGGCCGCGTCGTCGATATCGTCAGCGTCTCGCCGTCCGCTGCCTCGCCGTCCGCGTCTTCGATCAAGGGGAACGCGATGTCGTTGAACGTCGTGTGTTTCTCCGTGTCCTCCTGTTCGACCTGCGAGATAGCCGTCTCACAGTCCGGACACCAGATCGTCGGCGCGCGCTGTCGGTACTCCTTGCCCTGTTCGTAGAGATCGAGGAAGGACAGTTGTGAAATGCGCTGGACGCGGGGTTCGATCGTCTTGTACGTGTTGTCCCAGTCGACGGAGATCGCGAGCGACTGGACGTCGCTGGTGAAGGCTGCCTCGTAGTCGGCACAGACGTCGCGGGTTTTCTTCTGGAACTCGCGGCGCTCGAAGTCGCTGTGGCGGATGCCGAGTTCGCGCTCGGTGAGTCGCTCGGAGGCGATACCGTTGTCGTCGTAGCCGAAGGGGAAGTAGACGGTGTCGTCGGTCATCCGCCGGAACCGGGCGACGAAGTCCTGAAGCGTGAACTGATAGAGGTGGCCCATGTGGAGGCTACCCGAGACGGTCGGCGGCGGCGTGTCGATGGTGAAGCGCGTGTCGGCGTCGGGCGTTTCGCTCTCCTCGTAGGCGAAGACGTCGTTTTCGACCCAGTACTCCTGCCACCTGGATTCGGTCTCGCGGGGATCGTACTTGCCGTCAAGTGACGGCTCTGCTGTCGATTCGTCGGTCGGCTCGTCGTCGGTTGCGTGTTCCGTACTCATAGTTTGTGGCGTCGGTGGTCGTCGTGCGATCCGTCCGTTGCTGTGAGAAGGAGATGGTGGGGCTAGACCGCCCCTACTACGGGACAGGTGGGAGCGCTCCGCGGCGTCGTCGACCCGGAGCCCACGTCGGACGGGACGCGTGACATATCTTCCCCTGTGGGTTCATCCGGATTGAGTGTTTCGTGTTCGATCGGGCGTCTCTCTCGCGGTACTCCCCCCGTCACAGATTGTCACGAGCGCAACCTCTTTGACTGGCCGTCAGCCAGCAGGGACATGGAACCCGCCGAAATCGAACGCTGCATCGAGGACGCGATCCCCGATGCGACGGCGACCGTCACCTACCCGCGGCCGAACGATACGGATCACCTGGCAGCGACAGTCGTCTCGCCGGCGTTCGCCGGGAAGTCACTCGTCGAGCAACACGAGATGGTCTACGACGCACTCGACGACGTGTTGCGGACCGAGATCCACGCGCTGAAGGTGACGACCCGGACACCCGAGGACGGTACGTGAACAGCGCGCCGGCCGCACTGGACGCAATTTGCTACCACGTCACAGAAAGAGGCAGGCCTTGACTGTTCCCCAAGCCATAGGCGGAACCGCCCGCTGTATGTGACGATGTCAACAGAAGCACCGTCCGAATCCGGCACCGTCCAGGGGCGCGTCGATGAGGCGATCGAGAACAACGAGGTTGTGCTGTTCATGAAAGGGACGCCACAGCGCCCGCAGTGTGGCTTCTCCCAGCGGGCTGTCGGGTTGATACGCGCACATTGTGACGAATTCGAAACAGTGGACGTCCTCGATGCACTCCCGGCCTACCGGGACGCACTGGAAGCACACAGCGGGTGGGAGACGATCCCACAGACGTACGTCGACGGTGAATTCGTCGGCGGCAGCGACATTCTCGCCGAACACGAGGAGCGCGGCGATCTTCGCGAGACACTGACGCCCTAAGGCGACCGCACCGAGACGCGTTCGCCTTACTTCGTTGCCGGCGCACGATCCGGCCGTTCGCCCGAGTGGGCGCGCACCCAGAGTTCGCCGATGCGTGAGAGCCGCGTCCGGTAGGACTTGCCGTGCTCTTCCTGCTCGATGTATCCTTTGCCACCTGGTCCGAGGCGATCGACGTTGTAGAGGACTTTCGACCGGAAGCTATCGGTGTACTCCTCGCCCAAGTCCTCGGCCAGGGCCTGGGCAAGTTCCGAGACCGACTCGAATTCACCGTGTTCGCCCAAGGTAAAGAGGATGAGTTCCTCGAAGGGTTTGACGTTCGAGAACGAGGCGACCGGGATTTCGACCATGTAGCTGCCGTCGATCTCTTTGGCGCCGATAGTCGTCCCGCGCTCGTCGAACTCCTCGATGAGGTCCCGTGCACTCGCCAGGCGTTCCGCGACGAGGTCGTGGTCGACTTCGCCTGAAAGCTCATCGAGTAGATCGATCTGTTTACGGAGCTCTTCGGCGAGTTCGGTCTCGAGGTACTTCTCGGGGGCGGTGTAGTAGGTGTGGATGCGGTGGCGGTCGCCCTCGCGTTCGACGGCTATCGAGTGGGCGGCCGTGGCGAAGGCGAAGCTTACCGTCCGGGGCATCGCGGAGATGTTGAGCCAGACCTCGGCATCGGGATCGCGATCGAGTTCGTCGCTGATGAGCGAGAACCCTTGCTCGAAGGCGGCGTCGTAGTCGTAGACGTCCTCGACGAGGATGCGCTCGGTTTGTGACCCGAGGAGGTTCTGGAAGTCCTTTTCGAGTTGACTCGTCAGCAGCCGGGAGTACTCCGCGTTGGCTTCACTCCCGATCGATCCTTCGAGCAGGATCGCACGGTCGACAGTGCGTTGCTCCCGGACGAGCGGCGCGATGAGCCGGTCGTAGTCGAACCCGACCGGAACGATGTGTGTTTGCATATGTGTGCGTTCTCAGGACTGCCTGTTAAGGCTGTTCAGTCGGCGTTCAATCCTTCGTACAGCGTGGCATCGGCACCGGCCCGCTGGGGCGTGACCAGCGAGACGCCGACGGTCACGACCAGCCCGATCCCCATGCCGAGGAGCCCCGCCTGCCACCCCCAGTACGTCGCCGGGACCCAGTCGGTGAACGTCGCCAGGAGGTAAAACGCCTGGCTCACGCTCACCCCGGCGAGCATCCCCGCGGCGGTGGTGGACCGCCAGTACAGCGCGACGATGACCGGCAGCGTCAACTGAGCGTACCCCTTGAACGCGGTCGCGCCGAGTTCGATCAGGGTCAGGTCCGTCACGAGACTCAACGCCAGTGCGATCAGGGCGAAGGCCACGACCGTCAGTCGGGCGATGAAGTCCTCACGACGCTCGCTCACATCGGGCTCGACGAAGGGCCGGTAGAGGTCCCGCGTCAGGTACGACGAGCCCGACAGCAACATCGAATCGCTCGAGGACATCATCGCGGCCATCGCGCCGGCGATCACCAGCGCGGCGAACCACGTCGGGGTGTAGGCGTTCAGCAGGGCCGGGAGGATGTTCCCGTTCTCGGTCGCCTCGATGCCGAGCCCCGTCGCCCACGATCCGAGGATGAACGCCGGGACGAACAGCAGGACCACCAGCAGGGGCCACAGCGCAAGCGATCGCTTCAGGACGCGTTTGCTTCGGGCGACGAAAAAGCGCTGGTTGATCTGGGGGAACATCGCGACGCCGAAGGCGATCGCGACGGCCATCGAAATCATGTACTGCGGTGAGTACAGGCCGCCACCCAGTGACAGGAACTCCGGATTCGTTTCGGCGAGTGCGGCGGTGAGTTCCCCTGGGCCCCCGGCCGAGACGACGATCCAGGCGAACGCGAGCCAGACGAGCACCAGCATGACGACACCCTGTAAGGTGTCCGTCCAGGCCACCCCGCGCATCCCGGCGAGCACAACGTAGACGATCATGAAGACCGTCAACAGCGTCGCGCCGGCCCAGTAGGGGATCGTCCCGTCAGTCAACCCAGAGAGTGCCCGGCCGGCACCGACCTGCTGGAGCATCACGTACTCGAGCAGCCAGAAGAGACTGATCGCCGCGACGAGTCCGCGTAGCGCACGGGAGTCGAAGCGATCGCCCAGCATCTCGCCGATCGTCACGTAGCCCTGTGTCCGCCCGACGAGCCACTGTTTGTACCCGACGACGTACCACAGGATCGCGAAGATGACGCCGTCCATCGCACCCATGACGAGGATCCACTCGGGGCCGGCCGAGGACGCCAGGTTCGGCCCGCCGAAGAACGTAAAGGCCGACAACAGCGTCGCAAAGGTCGTAAACAGGAGGACGACGGTGCCGATCGTCCGGCTCGCCAGGTAATAGTCCTCGGCTGAGCGTTCCGTCAGTCGATAGGCGAGCAACCCGATCCCGAGGGCGAGCACCAGGTAGCCCGTGATGATCCCGAGCTGGAGTGCAACGTCAGCCATCGTGAACCCCCCCATCGACGCCGATCCCCCAGGCACGTCTGGTGAATACGTAGAAGACGAATGACGTGAGCCCCATCCAGCCAACGTGCCACCACAGCCACACTGGCAATCCGGCCGCGACTGCGTCGTCTCCCCAGAGGAACCACGGGATCGACAGGCTGCTCAACGCGAATGCGACGACGGCCCACAATAGCACGTGTCTCCGTCCGGCCATCTGTAAGGCTGCGTTGTTTCGGTGTCGGTTTAATTGTTACTATCACCGAGCAATTTTCCGAATTGATGAGAAAATGTATTCAATAGTGCGCCGATGATCCACCCGAGGTGCCGCCGGAGTGGTTTCGCGACTCGGCGAACGCCGGGGACTGCACGACGCCTGTCTCGCGCCGTGGTGTTCGGCCGATGTCTGTCTTTCTCCCGACAGGTATTTGCTGGCTCGTCACCTACGGTGTTCCGTCCATGGATTCGGTCATGGCATTCACATCACGCCCGCAAACCGGGCAGATCATCAATGCACGATTCAGCGAAATATCTCATCCACGCACAGATCGAAGCGAACGGGGTGGTCGAGCGGAGTGACGTCGTCGGCGCGATCTTCGGGCAGACCGAAGGCCTGCTCGGCGACGAACTCGACCTCCGGACGTTACAGGAATCCTCGAAAGTCGGTCGCATCGACGTTACGATCGATTCAGAGAGCGGCCGTTCGATCGGCGAGGTGACGATCGCCAGCGGGCTCGACCGCGTCGAGACGGCGATCCTGGCAGCCTCCCTGGAAGCGATCGACCGAGTCGGCCCGTGCCGGGCGACCCTCGAAGTCACCCAGCTCGAAGACGTCAGGACGGCAAAGCGTCGGGAGATCGTCGACCGCGCCGAGGAGTTGCTTGCACGGTTCGACGAGGAAGTGATGTCGAGTCACGAACTCGTCGAGGAAGTCCGTCGTCGGGCCCGCGTCGAACGCATCACCGAGTACGAAGGGTATCCAGCCGGTCCGCGGGTCGCCGACGGTGACGCCATCATCGTGGTCGAGGGGCGGGCGGACGTCTTGACACTCCTGCAGTACGGCATCAAGAACGCCGTCGGCGTCGAGGGGACGAACGTCCCCGACGCGATCGCGGATCTGACTCACGATCGCACGGTGACGGCCTTTCTCGACGGTGACCGCGGTGGCGATCTCATCCTGAAGGAACTCGCGCAGGTCGGCAGCGTCGATTACGTCGCGTTTGCCCCGGCCGGCCGGTCGGTCGAAGACCTCTCGCGCACCGACGTGACCGATGCCCTCCGGGAGAAAGTTCCCTACGAATCTGTCGCCGAGGGCGAAACGTCGCTCGACGAGATCGCACCCGGCAGTGCCGATCCCGAACCATCGACAGCCGGAGAGACGGTCGAAGAGTCACCGGCAGACCCGTCGATGTCCGCGGCTGAGGCGTCCACCGAGAGCGACGAGCCCCCGAACGGGTTCGTGGCGGACGGGCAAACGGATGCGACGAGTGCCGACGGCCCCGACGAGGAACCATCGACCGACGACGGGGTCGCGGCCGACGGCGACGGGACAGCCTCCACGGTGTCGGGTGACGCGATCACGACCGAAGGTGGTGAGCCCGTTCCCGTCCCGAACGACGGATCGCCGGTCGTCGAAACCCCGGCCGCCGAGCCTGAGGACGGAAACGAAGCTGCAGATGGAGCCCTGAACCAGGGGGACGACGTTGACGGCGATCCAGGCGACGGCTCCGAGACGACCGCCAGCGAGGAGTCGATCACCGCCGCGGAGTCCCTCGATGATCACGTCCAGACGGTCATCGGCGAGTCCGCCGGCGCTGTCAGACTGCTCGACGAGTCGCTGGCAACCCTGACGGAAGCCCCGGTCGAGGACGCCTTCGAGACGATCCGTGACGCCGACCCCGTTCCCGGGACGGTCGTCATCGATGGCCCGGTGACGCAGCGCCTGCTCGACGTCTCCGCACAGCGTGGGGTCTCCCGGATCGTGGCGAGTGAGCGCGGCGATCTGGTCAAACAACCGACCTCGATCCGCGTGACGATCCCCGGGACTGCCTAGAGCGGCCGGGAGAGCACGATTGCGACCCCCGATCCCGTCTCGTAGTAATTCGGGAGCCGCGTCGCTACGCTGAACCCGTTCGTCCGGTAGAATTCCCGGGCCCGTTCGTCGTCGGCGTGGACGGTTAGCCGGATCTCGTCCACGCCAGGCGCTTTCGTCCGCTCGAGAAGCCCGTCGAGAAGTGCGGTCCCGATACCCTGACGCTGCCGAGTCGGATCGACGGCGATCTCCGGCACGTAGGCCGTCCCTTCGCCGACGAGTGCGAAGACGTACCCGACTGGTCGGTCGCTCACGGCGACCAGACTGATTCCCAGCCCGTCGATAGCGGCCGTAAGAAGTTGCGGCGAGGGGTGGTCCATGACTGCCCGCTGGATCGCCCGCAGGTGTGCCCCATCGGCGGGTCGCATGTCCCTGATTTCGACCGTCGCGTGGGTCATACTGGTCACAGCGCCACGAGACTCGTGGCGAGTGCAAGGACGGCTCCGGTGATTCCAGCGGAGAGCGTTGCGAGGAAGTTCACGCCCTGGTTGCCGACCCATTGCCCTTCGATTGTCGCCCCCAGCACGCTGTCGACGGTCATTCCGATGAATCCGCTGGCGACGATCACGGCGGCCCCAGCGAGCGTGATCGTCTCGAACGCGAGGAGGGCAATGGCGGCGATAATGGCCGCACCGACGAGGCCAGCGAGTTCGCCCTGCCAGGTCACCCCGCCGTCAGTCCCGGGGTCGACGCGTTCGAGGGTCGTGATGAGTCGCGGGGCATCGTAGAGGCCACCGAACTCACTCGACAGCGTGTCACTCATCGCCGCCGCGACCGAGCCGGCGAAGACAAACAGGAACAGGTCGGGGTGGACGCCCGTGAGCCGGGGACTCGCTGCGGCGGTCAGGACGGCGAACAGCCCGACCAACGAGTTCGCGAGGACGTTGCCGCTGCCGCGCGCACCTTCGTTCTCCTGGGCGATGCCCCGCTCGACCTTCTCGTCGTATCTGAACTTGCTCGCGAGCCCACCGCCGCCGAAGAACGTGATGAGCATCGCGAACCAGCCGTAGTCCCCGATGACGATCGTCAGCAGGCTCAACAGCACGCCGGTCAACATGCCGGGAAGCGAGGCCGTCTCGAGCGCATAGGAGACGTACCCGAGTGCGACGGTGATCGCCAACGCGACCGTGATCCCGGTCGCCGTGATCGAGATGGCGAGGTCCGAAAACAGCCACAGCAGCAATCCGACCGAGAGAATCACCAGTGGATCGTCGCGCTCGAACAGCATCGACCGGAGCAACGCGGCGAGCAACGCCCCGCTCGCGGCCAAAAAGACCAGTTTTGGGAACGACGGGATGACGCCGCTGATCGAGCCCGAAAGCACGAAGGCCCCGATGCCGGCGAGGAAGCCACCGACGACGAACCCGAGGGTGGCCACGATCGGCTCCCGACCGGTCGCCCGGACGAGGTGGGCACCGACGTTTCCGACGCTCAGCGTCATCGTCGCGGCGACGGGCACGGCCACGGGCATGTTGAACTGGATGGCGAGCAGGACCAACGCGGCGATGGCGAGCGAGAAGCCGGCCAGCCCGTAGAGTCTGCCGTCCCGGTGATCGCCCGGCCGGGCGAACAGCTCGAAGACGACGCCGGACTCGACGAAGTGCAACCCCCCGGCCAGGAGGAGAAAGGGCGACACAGCCAGGAGTGTCGCCACGTCCGGCGAGAACAGTCGGTGGGCCACGGGGGCGATCACACTCGCGAACCCGACGAGCGCGAACGCTGCCGCACGTCGGAACGCGGAAGTCACTACCGGCGGTTTCCCCGAGAGCTACTTACCAGTTCCGACCCGCGATCGACTCCCACCGCGACGTCCCGTGACCTTCTTACTGATCGGTGATGAATTGTGTTCTGTGGCTCTGTACGATCGCTATCTCGCGATGCGTATCCGCCTCAGCGACGCGTCGGTCCCGGAACGGGTTGCCATCGTCCTCACCGAGCAGGATCTGCTTGAGCAGGGGGCCTACGGGACTCTCGAATCCGTCCTCGATTGGGCGTTCGAGTACGGAGCCGACCGGCTCATCCTCTACGTGAGCGTCCTCGACGAGGGGGCGGTCCCGACCTTGCGACGGCAACTCGAAGGGATCGACACGGCCCGGGATGTCGCTGTCCGGGGTCCGGACGACGACCACCAGGCCGACGCGCCGGTCCAGATCAGCATCGGCCTGGGTGGCAAACACGAGTTCGCCACCGCCGTCCGGCAGCTGGCGGAGGAAGTCGACGACGGCGGTCTCGAGCCGGCGGACATCGACGGCGAGGCGATCGAGCGCCGGCTGGTGTTCCCGTCGGATCCGGACCTCGTCATCAAGACGGGGGCCGAACGACTCTCCGATTTCATGATCTGGCAGTCCGTCTACTCGGAACTGTACTTCACCGACGTCAACTGGCGGGACTTCCGGGAGCGCGATTATCTCCGTGCGATCCGGGACTATCAACAGCGTCAGCGCCGTTTCGGGCGGTGAACCGTGACGAAGCAATTTTGGGCGGTCGTGATGTACGGGAGACCATGACAGCGTCTCACGAGGCGGTGATCTACGATCTCGACGGCACTCTCGTTCGACTCGACGTCGATTGGACCCTGGTGACGCAAAAAGTCGCGTCCCGCCTCGCTGACAGGGGGATCGATACTGCGGGGGCAAGCCTGTGGGAGTTGCTCGACCGTGCCGAGGCTGCCGGGGTGCTCGACGTGGCGACCGAGGTCGTGGCGACTCACGAACGCGTCGGGGCCCGCACGGCCGAGCGGTTACCCGTCGCCGCTGACCTCCCACTCGACGTTCCGGTCGGCGTCTGCTCGCTGAACGCCGAGGCGGCCGTACGGACCGCTCTTGAACGTCACGACCTGCTCGCGGACGTCGATACCGTCGTGGGTCGAGACACGCTTTCGGCCCAGAAACCCGACCCGGAACCGCTGCTCGCGATCGCGGACGGGTTCGACGTCGATCCCGCTCGGACACTGTTCGTCGGCGATTCCGCGAAGGACGAGCGAACGGCGGAGCGGGCCGGCATGGACTTTCAGTACGTCAAAGAGCGGCTTGGGGAGTGACTTCCCCCCACAGATCACTGTCGATCAGGTGTGGGATCGTCGTTCGTACGTGAAGACGCCGATCGCCGTCAGAAACCAGATTACAGCACCCACACGTATCGCGAAGGTCGCACGCGCCGTCCACGTCGGCAGCGACTGCCCGAGCGAGAGCGCGGCGACGATCGGCGCGCCGATCACGATCGTCACGACGAACGTGGTCTGGAGGACCCAGCCGTGATCGACGCCATCGGGATCAGTTTCCGCGGCGGGTTCGGGCACGGATCGGTCTCCGTCGGCCATCGTCTTTCGTCTGTCGATCCTTTGGAGCTCACTGTCGACCGGACTGTCAGTTTCGACCGACCCGAAGGCGTAATACCGTGCCACGACGGAGTATGACGTATGACCACGGTGCGAGACGTCCGTGAGATGGCCGGCGAGGAGCCGATCACGATGCTCACTGCCTACGACGCGACGACGGCCGAACTGGTCGAGGAGAGCGGCGTCGACGTGATTCTGGTCGGCGACAGTCTTGGCAACGTCGTTCTGGGCCACGATTCGACGCTCCCGGTAACGATGGACCAAATGGAGAGCCACACGGCGGCGGTCGTTCGGGGTGCCGACGACGCGCTAGTCGTCGCGGATCTCCCCTTTCTCAGCGTTGGTGCGGACCGCGGGGACTCGATCGAGAACGCGGGCCGTCTGCTCAAAGAGGCGGGCGCGAACGCGGTCAAGATCGAGAGCGGCCCCCACACCGTCGAGTTGACCGAGCGATTGGTCGACCTCGGCATTCCCGTCATGGCCCACCTCGGACTGACGCCCCAGCACGTCAACCGGCTCGGATACACCCGCCAGGGGACCTCCCAGGACGCAGCCGACGAGATTCGTGACCTCGCGGCGGCCCACGAGGACGCCGGCGCGTTCGCACTTGTCCTCGAACACGTTCCCGCGAACCTCGCGGCGGCCGTCACCGACGACCTCGCCATCCCGACGATCGGTATCGGTGCCGGCCCGGACTGTGACGGACAAGTCCTGGTCGTCGACGACGCGGTGGGGCTCAGCGAGTCGGTCCCACCGTTCGCCGAGGAGTTCGGCGACGTCCGGGGCACGTTCGTGAACGCACTCGATGGCTACGTCGAGGCCGTCGAGGACAGGTCGTTCCCGGCCGACGAACACAGCCACGTCGTCGAGGACCTCGACCTCGAGTGACGTCTCGCAGTCGCACACGTCGGCGACTGTCCCAGTGTGAACCGCTTTTCCACATGATACGGCATATGTCGGCACGTATGGCACAATTTAGCGATAGATTTATATACTACTAGAGCTAACTCAAGGTTAGCATGGAACTCGAACAGCAGACGGTCGGCGACGCGGCGATCCGCCGGTTCGACTACGAGGACGCGACGACGTTCGCGGCTGACCTCGGCGACGACGGTGAGGTCGACGTCGTGGGCGACACGGCCATCGTCGTCACTGAGGACAGTCAGTACGATCTCTCGATCCCCGAGGGTGAAACTGTGACAGCCTTTATCACTAACGGCGTTCTTACCATTGAGGTGAAACGATGAAACTCACTGTCAAGCCACTCAAACAGAAGGACGCCGGACGCGGACTCGCCGCGATCGATCGCGCGGCGATGGACGAACTGGGACTGGAGAACGGCGATTACGTCGTTCTGGAGGGGCGTGAGGGGCGCGCAGTCGCCCGCGTCTGGCCCGGGTATCCCGAGGACACCGGCGACGGCGTGGTTCGGATCGACGGCCAGCTCCGACAGGAGGCAGGGGTCGGCATCGACGATCGGATCGACGTCGAGAAGGCGGACGTCAAACCTGCCCGCTCGATCTCGGTCGCCCTTCCCCAGAACCTTCGGGTTCGTGGAAACATCGGCCCGCACGTCCGGAACAAGCTCTCCGGGCAGGCAGTCACGACCGGCCAGACTGTGCCGTTCTCGCTCGGGCTCGGCCCAGTCTCCAGCGTCGGTGGCCAGAAGATCCCGCTGAAGATCGCCGAGACCGACCCCGAGGGGACGGTCGTCGTCACCGACCAGACCGAGATCGAAGTCAGCCAGCAACCGGCCGAGCAGATCACCGGCGAGGCACCCGAGGACGCCCGCCAGACGCCGGACGTGACCTACGAGGACATCGGTGGGCTCGACGACGAGCTAGAGCAGGTCAGGGAGATGATCGAGTTGCCGATGCGCCACCCCGAGCTGTTCAACCAGCTCGGTATCGAGCCGCCGAAGGGCGTCCTCCTGCACGGCCCGCCGGGGACCGGCAAGACGCTGATGGCAAAGGCCGTCGCCAACGAGATCGACGCCTACTTCACGACGATCTCGGGCCCGGAGATCATGTCGAAGTACTACGGCGAGAGCGAGGAGCAGTTGCGGGAGATGTTCGACGAGGCCGAGGAGAACGCCCCCGCGATCGTCTTCATCGACGAGATCGACTCCATCGCGCCCAAACGTGACGACACGAGCGGTGACGTCGAGCGCCGGGTCGTCGCCCAACTCCTCAGCCTGATGGACGGTCTCGAAGAGCGCGGCGACGTGATCGTCATCGGTGCGACCAACCGACTTGACGCACTCGATCCCGCCCTCCGTCGTGGTGGCCGGTTCGATCGCGAGATCGAGATCGGCGTTCCCGACAGGAAGGGGCGCAAGGAGGTTCTGCAGGTCCACACCCGCGGAATGCCGCTGAACGACGAGATCGACATCGACGAGTACGCCGAGCGGACCCACGGCTTCGTCGGTGCGGACATCGAACAGCTGGCAAAGGAGAGCGCGATGAACGCCCTCCGGCGGATCCGACCGGAGATCGATCTCGAGGCCGACGAGATCGACGCCGAGATCCTCGAATCCCTTGAGGTGACCGAAGCGGACTTCAAGGCGGCGCTGAAGGGCATCGAACCCTCGGCACTCCGGGAGGTCTTCGTGGAAGTCCCGGACGTGTCCTGGGAGGACGTCGGTGGGCTCGAAGACACCACCGAACGCCTCAGAGAGACCATCCAGTGGCCCCTTGAGTACCCCCAGGTCTTCGAGCAGATGGACATGGAGTCCGCCAAAGGCGTCCTGCTATACGGCCCGCCGGGGACCGGCAAGACGCTGCTCGCGAAGGCCGTCGCCAACGAAGCCCAGAGCAACTTCATCTCCGTGAAGGGGCCTGAACTTCTCAACAAATACGTCGGGGAGTCCGAGAAGGGCGTCCGCGAGGTGTTCAGCAAGGCCCGGGAGAACGCCCCGACGGTGGTGTTCTTCGACGAGATCGACTCGATCGCGGGCGAGCGCGGCCGCAACATGGGTGACTCGGGCGTCGGTGAACGCGTCGTCTCACAGCTGCTGACCGAACTCGACGGACTCGAAGATCTGGAGGACGTCGTCGTGGTCGCCACCACGAATCGCCCGGATCTCATCGACGCCGCGCTCATCCGGCCCGGTCGACTCGACAGGCACATTCACGTCCCCGTGCCTGACGAGAGGGCACGCCGGAAAATCCTCGAGGTCCACACCCGTGACAAGCCGCTGGCCGAGGGCGTCGACCTCGACGACCTGGCCCGCCGGACCGATGGGTACGTCGGAGCCGATCTGGAGGCCGTCGCCCGCGAGGCTGCGATGGCTGCCACGCGGGAGTTCATCCGGAGCGTCGATCCCGAGGAGGTCGACGACAGCGTCGGGAACGTCCTGATCGACGAGGATCACTTCGAGACTGCTCTCGACGAAGTCCAACCGAGCGTGGATCAGGAGGTCCGCGAACGCTACGAGGAGATCGAACAGCGCTTCGACAAGCGCGAGAGTGAACTCGACGAACCCGATGTCGGCAAGACCTTCCAGTGATCGCCGTCGAGTTCAAGCCCGCTCGAAACTGATCTCGCCGTCTTCGTTTTTGACGCTCCGGAGCCCCAGTTCCTCGAGCCGTGCGACTGTCCGGACGGGAACCGGATTGTCGGCTGCCCGGCGCGTTCGGAGGATCGGGACCGCCGAACGGAGTTGCGCTGGCGTCCGCAGCGTCGGCGCCATCTCGACCGTGGTGATAGCGAGGTCCTCGTCGCTCGCGCGAGCGACGAGCGTCTCGAGGTCCGGACGGCCGTCGATCCCGCTGAAATCGATCGGTTGGCTGAAGCCCGCGTAGAAGAACTCGCCGTTCGCGGCCGGCCCGAGGACGAGGTCGTTACGTCGAAGCTGCATCGACGCCTGATCGATCCGTGGGCGGGCGGCGAGAACCGCCGTGGGATCGAGGATCGCGACGGAGGACGCCCCCTCTGATTCGAGCAGATGCGTGACCGTGTTGCCGATACGAGCGGCCGGTGTCGAGCCGACGTCGGGTTCGAAACGCACCGCATCGGGTGACTCGACCGCTGACGTGACGACGTCCCGGACGCGTGCTTCGACGTCTTCGTCGACGCCCCCGGCCTCGCGGTAGGTTACGAGCAGGTCCGCCCCGCTACCGACGACGGCCTCGCTCACGTCCCGGAGGGCGCTTTGGTAGAGGTCAGCCGCCTCGGTCTCGGTCAGGGGCGTGCCCTCGACGAGTGCTGGAAGGACAGTACCGGGAATCGGTGCGTCGGCGCGAACGACGACGATTGGCATATCAGTAACTGGGCGAGTGTCACCTTTGTATTCGCCGCTTTTCAGTGGTCACGGGAAATCGGTGACGTGTCGTCGTCCATGGTGGTTGGTAACTACCATCATTATAATCCCACCGTTCGTAGATCGAACGGAGCCATGCTAGTCAAGGACGTGATGTCGACGGACGTGGTCACCGTTGACCGCGACGCGTCGCTCCGGGATGCGGTCGGGCAGTTGCTCGAACACGAGGTGGGCTCGGTCGTCGTTGTCAGTGACGAAGGGAACCCGGTGGGGATCGTGACTGAAACCGACGCGCTCAGGGCTGGCTTTCGGACGGGCGAGCCGTTCGCTGACATCCGGGTGATGGATCTGGCCCATCGGCCGGTCATCACGACGAGTCCCTCGGCGACCGTCCAGTGGGTCGCCAGGAAGATGGCCGACAACGACGTCAAGAAGGTTCCCGTGATGGAAGACCTCTCGCTCGTCGGGATGATCACGCTCACCGACATCGTCTGGCGACTGTCGGACATCCGGGCCGAGGTGGGCGAGCTATCGAGCGCGCCGGAGGAGTGGGAGCTCGATTGATCGGAGCCCAGTGGGACCGGCTCTGTCGGCGACGGAAGCGTGCGATCGCCCACTCTTGAGGCTCCCGTCTCCACCCTCTACTTCCGTCGCTGGCCTTTCGTCTGTCGGTAATCGCGGTCGAGCTCGTCGGCGAAGTGTTCGCGGAAGGTAGCCAACTCGGATTCAGAAGCGTCAGCCGGTTCAATCATCGGGAGGATTTCGAAACCCCGCCCCTGGATGGTGGTGGCGTGTGCAGCGCTCACGTCCAGTTCGTCGGCACTGTTCATCGTATACTCGAAGGCCAGCGCCTCCAGTGCTCCCTGCCCCACGGCGACGATGAGTTCGGGGTTGATCCGGCGTAGCTCCGCCGTCCGGTATCCCTCGCAGTTGCGGCATTCCTCGTCGGTCGCCCCGCGTTCCGGGTGATGACACCGCGTGACGTACGTGAGATAGACGTCGCTGAGATCGGGTTCGGGGCTGTCGGGTGGCGAGTCGCTGAACCCGACAGCACCGAGAATCTCCTGGAGCACTTCGCCGGTCTCGTCGCCGGTAAAGGGGACGCCGGTTCGATCGGCACCCGATGTCGGGGCCGTTCCGAGGACGACGATATCCGCCGTCGGATCGCCGTAACCGTGGACGACCTGGGTCCGTGACTCGACCAGCGCCGGGCAGTTCTGACAGTCCTCGTCCATCCGATAGGGGTTCCGTGGATCCGGGCCGTCTGCGCTCATGGTAGGTAGATGGGCCAGCCCACTCAAAACGGGAGTGGTCGCGGCGAGCGCCCCGGAGTGCGTTCCGTGACGCTCCGGTCGATGCGACGACCGTTCGACCCACACCAGTATCGAATTCGCGGCCCGTAGCCCGCTGGCGTCGTGACGACCGAATGCGGTGGCGGGGACGCCCGTACACCGTATTTAAGTACGTCTCGCGTCATAGTTCGGCCACGGATGGCAGAGCCTGGGCGCTCGGGGCGGCGGGATTCGGACGGACACGATGACTGGCACCGCCGGCTCCACAGACAGTCTCCTGCCATCACGGCGGTACTTGCTGCAGACGGGACAGTGGTCTACGTCAATCCCGCGGTGGAACGGATCCTCGGGTATCGCCCGGAAGAGGTGACCGGAACGTCCACGGACGAGTACGTTCACCCTGCTGACTGGAGCGCCGTTTCTGACACGATCAGGGGTATCCGATCCGATCCGGACGACGTCCGGACCATCGAAGTCCGCGTACGGCGGGCCGAAGAGTCGTGGTCCAGGCTCACGTTGACGTTGCGGAGTCGTCTCGAGGACGACGTCATCGAGGGGATACTCGTCACCGGTCGCCCGAGCACCAGCCACGGGGAACCCAAAGCGGACCCGATCGCCACCAAGGAGAGAATGAAACTGGCCCTGGAGGGGGCGAACCTGGGCGTCTGGGACTGGGACATGGTGACCGACGAGGTGGACCGAGACGAACTGCTGACCGAGATGCTTGGCTATACGCCCGCGGAGATGGGGGATCACCTCGTGGACTGGGCGGAACTCGTCCACCCGGCCGGGAAACAGCGACACGACGAGGCCCTGGCCGAGCACGTCGCGAACCGGACGCCGTATTACGAGTCTGAATACCGCTTGAAGACGAAGTCAGGCGAGTGGAAGTGGGTACGAACCATGGGGAAAGTCGTCGAGCGGGACGACGACGGCTCGCCGCTGAGAGCCGTCGGAATCCATCAGGACATCGACGACCGCAAGCGGGCCCAGCTGGCACTCAGAGAGGAGCGGGAGATGTTCACCCAGGGGCCGGCGGTCGTCTTCAAATGGGCGGACGAAGCGGGGTGGCCTGTCGAATACGTCTCGGAGAACGTCGAGGACGTGTTCGGATACGCACCGATGGAGCTTCACTCGGAAGGGGTTGTGTTCGCCGATCTCGTCCACGACGCCGACCTCGACGGGCTCGTCCAGGACGTTTCCGAACAACGATCGGGGGAGGGGAATCGCATCAATCCCGATCCCTACCGGATCATTACTGCTGAGGGAGACGTGAGATGGGTATTAGAACATACCAAGAAGATTCAGGACGGGTCCAGTGACGGCTATCTGCTCGGGTATCTCGTCGATATCACCGAGCGCAAGCGCCGCGAACGCGAACTCGCGGAACGCGAACGCAAGTACCGCAAACTCTTCGAGGACACCCGCGACGCGCTCATGGTTCTCGATCGGGACGGATTCATCGACTGCAACGAGCGGACGCTCGAGCTGTTCGGCTGCGAGTCGGTCGATTCGTTCGTCGAGTACTCACCCTGGGACCTTTCCCCACCGACACAATCCGATGGGACGTCCTCGAGGGAAGCGGCCCTCGGGTACATCGAACGCGCGTTCCAGGAGGGGGAGGCGTTTTTCGAATGGACCCACCAGCGGGCCGACGGGACGGAGTTCCCGGCCGAGGTGAAACTCAGCCGCTTCGAGTACGAGGGGGAACCGGCCCTGCACGCGCTGGTGCGTGACATCACCGAACGGAAGGTGTACGAACGACGCCTCGAAGAGCAGCGCGACAACCTCGACGTCCTCAACCAGATGCTTCGCCACGACGTCCGCAACGACCTGCAACTGGTAACGGCCTACGCCGAACTGGTCGCCGAGCAGTGTAACGGTGAGATTGAAGAACACATCGGGACGCTGCTAGCCAGTGCCGAGCATGCGGTCGAACTTACGGAGACAGCGGGAGAGATGGCCGACGTGATGCTCTCGGCGGACGAACGACTCGAGAACGTCGACCTCAGACCCGTGCTTGACGGTGCACTCGAGGAGGTGCGGTCGGCCTATCCCGACGCCGTGGTCACCGTCGAGTCCAGTGTTCCCTCGGTCACTGTCCAGGCCGGAAGCATGCTCGGGTCGGTGTTCCGAAATCTCCTGAAGAACGCCGTCCAACACAACGACAAGGCTGTTCCGGAGGTGACCGTTTCGGTGACGGTCGACGAGGCGGTCGTCGTTCGTATCGCGGACAACGGGCCAGGGATCCCGTCGGACCGACGCGACGCCATTTTCGGCAAAGGTGAAACGAGCCTGGAGAGTTCGGGAACCGGTCTCGGTCTCTATCTGGTCGAGACGCTCGTGGACAGTTACAGGGGCGCTGTCCGGATCGAACCCAACGAACCCGACGGGGTAGTGTTCGCCGTGGAATTGTCGCGAGTTGAGTGACGGTATCCCCGGGAGGTCGCTATTAGCCGCCGATCGTCGGCATGACGGCGCACGGAAACGTGCTCGTCCCGGCTAGACTGATCCCGGGGGGTCTTACTGATCTCGCCTGGGCTGGGTCACTGGGGAATCAGCGGGAGCGATGTCGGTGTCGGATCGCTGCTCGAGAGCCGCGGTATATTCGGCCGACCGGTGAATCTCGACTTCGCGCCGTAAACCGAGATACGTGGTATACACCATCAAAATCATGATCGCCCCGAACGGGAGACCGGCCGCTATCACCGCTGTCTGGAGGCCTTCCAGGCCGTTTCCCACCAGCAATGCAGCCGAAGTCCCGCCGATCAAAACCGGCCACAGGACTCGCTGGCGCGTCTCCGTCTCCTGGGTGCCGCCGGCGGCCAAATAGCTCGTCACCAGTGCCCCTGAGTCAGCCGACGTGACGATAAAGGTCAGCAGGTTCACCGTGACGACGACGCTCGTGGCGAAGGTGAACGGATAATACGACAACATTTCGAACAACGCGACTGCACGTCCATGGTCCTGAAGGGGCCCGAGAATTCCGTTACCGAGGACGTGCAACTCGACGAAGAGCGCGGACCCGTTGAAGGTCGCCATCCAGACGAGCGAGAACAGCGTCGGAACCAGTAACACGCCGGCCACGAATTCGCGGATGGTCCGCCCTTTCGAGATCCGGGCGATGAACATGCCGACGAACGGTGCCCAGGCGATCCAAAAGCCCCAGAATAAGATCGTCCAGCCGTGTTGCCATCCGGCGTCCGTGCCAGCGAACGCTTCCGCGTAGAAGCTCAACTCCAGGAAATTCCCCAAGTACGCGCCGATGCCGCTGTCGAACACGTCGAGGAGATACACCGTCGGCCCCGCGACGAACATGAATACCAGCAACGTGCCCATGAGCATCACGTTCGCCTGGGAAAGGCGCTTGATACCGCTCTCGAGCCCAGCCAGCACCGAGAGTGTGGTGGCACCGATGATGACTGCGATGATCCCGACCGTCGCCCAGGTGGCGGTAGAAACGCCGGCAGCGAAGTAATTCCTGGCGAGGAAATCGAGGCCAGCATTGATCTGGAGTGCCCCGAGGCCGACAGTGGTCGCCAGGCCGAACACCGTCGCGATGACGGCCGCGAGGTCGACCACGTGACCGGGCCAGCCGTAAATCCGATCGCCGATCAGTGGATAGAGGACCGAGCGAAAGGAGAGTGGCAGGCCGCGATTGAACGAGAAGAACGCGAGTCCCAGCCCGACCACGCCGTAGATTGCCCAGGGGTGCATCCCCCAGTGGAACATCGAGAGGGCAGTCGCCGCTCGCCCCGCAGCCGGTGATCGTGACGGAACCTCGAAAAACGAGCCGCCGCCGGAGAGAAAGTGGTACATCGGTTCGGCAACCCCGAAAAACAGGAGGCCGATCCCCATCCCGGCAGAGAACAGCATTGCCAGCCAGGCAAAGGTCGAAAACTCCGGGTCGGCGTCGGGGCCGCCCAGCCTGAGCTTCCCGTAGCTGCTCGCCCCGAAGGCGACCAACGCGGCCATGAAGACGTTGACCGAAAGGACGTAAAACCAGCCGAAGTTCTCGTTGACGGCGTCGAAGACGATCTCGTACGCGGTTGTGGCCCGGTCGCCGAACCCGATCGTGAGCGCGACGAAGACGGCGATGAAAACCAGTGCGAGGGGAAAGACGACCGGATGAAAGTCGATCCCCCACTGATGGACGTTGTCATCGCCCGGATCTCTGTCGAGATCGGCATAGAACAGCCGTTCTCTGATCGATCGGTCACTGTCGGCCCCGGTCCGTTCGTGGGTGTCCGTCACACGTCACCTCTCGGCGGGTGTCTTCGATGGGCGGGACTGTTGTCGTCGGACAGCTGGGATTTGACGTCTCCGAGAGCGTGGCACTGCCGAGCGACATCTTCCCAACCTGGCCATGGATGGGCTTCAGCGTCTTCCATTAAATAACCCCACTCTGCGGGTCGCTTCAGGCATGGGGGAGCGCAGTGACGCAGACGGCCCGCCGGAGGCAGTACGCTCAAGCGTATGAAGTCCGAACGGGGCGTATGCACGTCCGTCGGTACGGTCGGCTGGTGTATCTGCTCGCGTTCGTGCTCGTCCAGCAGTTCACCGACGTCTTCGTTCAGTATCCGACGCTGGAACTGCTCGGGATCGTCGGCGTCGCTGTTGTCGGGTTGGACGCGCTGGTGTGTGCGATCCGGCGGTGGCGGTCCCTGGACGCGTCGTTGCTGAGTGGCGACGCGTCGGGCGAGTGACGCGAGACGGCGTCACTCGTCGTCGATCGTCTCGGCCTGCGTGGCGGCGTCGTCCGGGTCGTTGACCGGACTCGACGGGTGGTAGTCTGTGTCGTACTCGCCGGGTCCGTCGTCGAGTCGATCGGGATTGATTCGGCCACCGAGTAGCATGAAGTCGAGGACAGTAGCGTAAAGCAGTGCTTCGACGACGGGGACCGCCCGCGGCGGGAGGACGGGATCGTGGCGACCGACGACCTGGATCTCCTTGCGCTCGCCGGTCTCCCAGTCGACGGTCTCCTGTTTCTTCGGGATCGAGACGGGCGGATGCCAGGTGATCTCGCCGTAGATCGGATCGCCAGTCGTGATCCCGCCCTGGATCCCGCCGTGATCGTTGCCGACCGGTGTTGGGTCGCCTCTGTCTCGCGGGTCGGTGCCCTCCCCGCTCGACTGTTCCGAGTCGCTACGCGACTCGCTGAACTCCCAGTCCTCGTTGTACTCGCTGCCGGCCATCGTCCGGGCGTCGCGACCGACGCCGTACTCGAAGTCGTTCACCGCCGGGATCGAGTAGATGAGCTGGCCCAGCCGCGAAGGGATGGAGTCGAATCGTGGCGCACCGAGTCCCCGCGGGACGCCGCGAGCTTCGAAATACACCGACCCGCCGATGGAATCGCCTTCCTGTTGATACTGCTCGGCGAGGTCACGCATCTCCTCGGCAGTCTCGGGGTGTGCACACCTGACGTCGTTCTCTTCGGTGTGTTCGAGCATCTCCTCGAAGGAGACTTCTGGCGCTTTCACGTCGCCGATCTGGTTGACGTGGGCCTTGATCTGGACGTCGTACTCACTCTGTTCGAGGACCTGCTTGGCGATGGCACCCGCGGCGACCCAGTTGACCGTCTCCCGTGCTGAGGAGCGGCCGCCACCGCCCCAGTTGCGCGTACCGAACTTCGCGGAGTAGGTGAAGTCGCCGTGGGAGGGCCGCGGTGCAGTCACGAACGGCTCGTACTTGCCGGAGCGGGAGTCCTTGTTCTGGATCACCATCCCGATCGGCGTGCCCGTCGTGTAACCGTCCTGGAGCCCCGAGTTGATCGTGACGGCGTCGGGTTCGTCCCGCGAGGTCGTGATCATCGACTGCCCGGGCTTGCGCCGATCGAGGTCGGTCTGGATGTCGTCCTCGTCCAATTGGACGCCCGCCGGGACGCCCGAGACTGTACACCCCATCGCCTCGCCGTGTGACTCGCCGTACGTGGTCACCTGAAAAAGCCGACCGAAGCTGTTGCCGTTCATTGTCCCGGTGTGAGGCGCGGGTGCATTTATGTTTTGAGATGCCAGGGGTCTCTCGTGAACCTCGTCTATTCGCCGGTCCGATCCGTGACCTTCTCGGCCATCTCCCCGAGGTCGACGCGCTTCTCACCGATCGACGCACCGACGAGCGCGCCGATGCCGGCTCCGGTACTGGCAGCCTTTCGGCTCACGAACCCGCCGACAGCGCCCCCGATGGCCGCGCCGATAGCTGCGAACTTTGCTCGACTGACTGCTTTTTTGATTCGGTTTCCCATACCGCAGTAACGTGCCTGGCCCTGATAACGGTATCGCGCGTACCGACTTCTGGCCTGGCACTCTGCTTTCGATGGGTTCGAAATCGCCACCGACGGCTGCCAGCCACGATATGCAGTCGTTCTGTCGCAGACCGGTAGTTTTCGAGGTCCCCGGCCCGGACTGAGTACCCACAGGTTGAGGGGGATCCGGCCCGAATAGCGGCTGATGCTCGAAACGCTCCGCCGCGTTGGATACGGATGGATCGCGCTGCAGGGACTGTTCGCCGCCGTTCTGCCGAAGCGACTTCTCGGACTTTCGACGCGCCTTTCGCTGTGTGGCTTCGAAAACGCCGACGAACTCGAACCCAAACCCTGGTACGTCGACGCGATGCGAGCCGCCGGCGTCGGGATGCTTGCCGCTGGCATCACGGGCCTGCTGCTCGAACGAGGCGAAGACGACCGTGAGGAACCGTCAGTCGAAGTGGACGCATCCGCCGCGTCCGACGACACCTGATCGCCGTACCGGCGCTTCTCGAAGCGGGTTCTCTAGCGTCGAACCGGCCTCACAGAGGTGATGTCCCCGTTACTCGCCCCAGTCCTCTTCGAGCTCGGGCGCGGGTTCGAGGGTCGCGGGGTCGACCGCGACGACTTCGAGTTCCGCACCACAGGTGGCACAGTCGACGATCTCTCCGACCTCGACGTCGTCGTGCAGGGAGACCTCGGCCCCGCATTCCGGACAGTCTGTCATACGGGTGAACCGACGCTCGCGGGTGACTTGAAGGGATTGGTTCGCTTCTGGAAGATGCGACGACGAGCGTCCCCTCCGCGAGCGGTCGTCGGTAGGCGTGCCGCGTGGCTGTCACAGCCGGCTACCACGCAACGGACTTCCGACCCTTCGCTGTCCGCTTCCAATTCGCGACCGAGCAGCGGTGATTTGTCGGACGATCTACGGCTCCCGTGTCCTGGCGAGACCACGACGTTCCGTTGATCCGCGGTCTCTCCGTCCGCAGCTTCAAATACCCGAACGAACCCACTGCCGACGTGATGGAACGGCGGACCGGAAGAACGGGCGCAGGGAGAGAACGACGTTGAGCCATCGCGCGCTCGTGGTAGTACCTTCCGAGAAGGGATGGCACTGGTGGGAGACGACCTGGCGCGACGATCGGACCGAACCAGTCGGCGGCTGGCAGCCGCTGGACGCTTCATTCGGCGCGGACTCCGTTCGGACCGTCGTCGAATCGCTCGATTTCGCTCAGTTCGATGGTCTCTACCGACGCTCTGGTGGCGAGTGGACGCCCTTTCTGGCCTGTTGGTTCGCCGTCGAACACTGGATAGCAGCGCCGGTTCCCGATCCGCGCGGCGATGGGGCCGTCGTCGCGATCCGTTCGTCACGGGACGCTTCGGCCCTGCGGTCCTGGTTCCGGGCAGCCAAGGGGGCTACCGCTGACGCAGTCCGGGCGGGCGAGTTGTCGAGAACGGCGGCACGACGGCGGTTGCTCGAACGTCTCCAGCGCCGGGCCCGGGATCGGGAGTTGATCGTTGGCACGGACCCACGCGAGTGATCGGCGACTCGCGATCCTTTTGTAATCGGCCCGGGTAACGGAGAACGTGACCGAGACGGGCGAGGAACCTGAGACGAGCGACGGGGCCAGCCGTGAGCCAGCGCTCGATCCGTCAAGCGTGACTGCCCGTGAACGGATCGCGGAAGCTGTCGACAGGGGCGACATGGTCACGGTCTTCGGTCGGTGTCGGGTCGACTACGACGGCCGCGCCTCGAGCACGCTCGGCCCCGGCGATCGGCTCGTCGTTCTCAAGCCTGACGGGACTGCCCTGGTCCACACAGACGAGGGCCACCAGCCGGTCAACTGGCAGCCACCGGGTTCGACTCACGAGGTCGCTGTGAAGGACGGGCAGCTTCGCATCGAAAGTCATCGTACCGGCCCGGAGGAGTACCTCGAAGTCACGTTCGAGTCCGTCGAATACGTCACGACGGTCGACGTGACTGATCCAGAGGAGCTCTCGCTTTCGGGCACGGAAGCGGATCTGCGGGAGCGGATCCTCGAATCGCCAGCGTTGATCGAGTCGGGATTCGAACCGTTGGCGACCGAACGATCGACGCCCGCCGGGGCGATAGACATCTACGGCGAGGACAGCGACGGTCGGGCAGTCGTGGTCGAACTCAAACGCCGGCGCGTCGGCCCGGACGCAGTCGGCCAACTCGATCGCTATGTCGGGGCGCTTGCCCGCGATTTACATGCCGACCGTGAGATCCGGGGGATACTCGTCGCACCGTCGGCGACGGATCGAGCACTCGAACTCCTCGCCGAGAGCGGCCTGGAGTTCGTTGCCCTGGAGCCGATGCCGTCCGGGGAATGAGTCGGACGCTGCCAGTCGTTCTCGGCAATGGCCCCATCCTTTAGCCGTTGGCAACCGTATTTCCGATCGTGACGCCAAACGTCTGTATCGTCGGAGCCGGCATCGCCGGAGCAGGGGCCGCCCACGCGCTGCGTGACGCGGCCGACGTGACGGTCTTCGAGGCCGGCACCGTCGGCGGTCGGATGGTCTCGGGCCACCGTGACGGCTGTGTCTACGACTACGGTGCGAACTACGTCGATCCGCCAAACGACCGCGTGGAGGCACGATTCCGGTCAGTCGTCGGCGAGAAACTCGTCGAGACGGCCGGCGACGTCTGGACATTCGACGGAGCCGGGGAGATCGAGGAGGGGCGACCGAATCAAGGGGTCAAACTGTCCGGCCGTGACGGCATCGACGGGATCGTCCGGGCGTTCCTCGACGCCAGTGGGGCGACGGTTCGAGAACACACGCCGGTTGAACACATCGCTCGCTCGGGGGACGGCTGGCAGGTCACTGCCAACGGTGAGCGATTGGCGTTCGACGCGCTCATCTTGACACCGCCCACCTGGGATCTCCTGGAACGCGCGGACTGGGACGCCGACCTTCATGCGGACCTCCTGGCCGCCCGGGAGCGCCAGTCCTACCGGACGATCGACTCGGTGGCCCTTCATTACCCCGTCGAGATCGACGTGCCGTACTACGCGCTGGTCAATACCGACAAGGAACATGCCGTGGGCTGGCTCTCCCGGGAGTCCTGCAAGCCAGGCCACGTTCCCGACGACGAGGAGATCCTGATCGTCCAGCTGAGTCCAGCTTGGGCAGCCGGTCGGCCCGACGCGACGCCGACGGAGACAGCCGATGCCGCGAGTGCCCACGCAGCCACGCTGCTCGGGGACGATCGCCTGACTGATCCGGACTGGTGGGAGCACGAGCGGTTCATACACGCGTTACCCGGCGATCGCGTCAACCCGGCGCTGTTCGAGTACGCCCTCGAACACGATCTCGGGCTCGCGGGGGACTGGCTCGCCGGAACCGGACGGACACACGCGGCGCTGGCGACGGGACTCGACGCCGGGCGACGGCTGGCCGGGCAACACTGAGGGGAGGGGAAGACTTATCTCACAAACGCCGGACGGGCGAGTATGCCACTCGATTCGACCGCGAGCGACGCGGACCCGATCACCGACTACATCGAAGAGGGCGCACGGATCGCCGCGATCTTGCTCGTCTGGGGTATCATCGCCGTGGCAGTCGCCTGGCTGTTCGACGACGTCGTCGCGGCCAGCCGTCCCGGTGTGTACGGTCTGAATATCGGTGCCGTCTTCTGGGTAACGGGCGTCCTCAACGCCCTGCTGTACGTCTGTTTCCGGACTGTCGATCACACCCGTCGATGAGTCAGGGGACAACGACTGCCACTGAGAATCGGTGTGTTCAGACGGTCAGGTTACTCCGTAGCTACTGGCATCTCGAACAGTCGAACCCCGCAGTCCTCACATGAGACGGTCGCGACCTCGTAATCGTTACAGCAGGAAGTCACCGCCTCGGTGTCGAAGGACGCGTCCCCGTCGCAGTCGGGGCAGAAATCCAGATACAGCCGCACGCTCCCGGCGAATCGACTTCGCTCGGCGGCCGACCGGTCCGCCCAGTCGTCGTCTCGCTGCTCGAAGACCTGGCAGGCGGTTAGGTCGGCGACCATCGCGGGGTGTGACACCCACTGTGCGAGCAATCGGCCGTCGTGACGGAGGTGAACGGCCTGTTCGGTCTCGTCAATCTGGATCGCCCCATCCATCCCGAAAACATCCGCGATGACCGTCTCGAGGCGTTCATCGTCGAGATCCTCGACTGCCGATCGCCAGGAACGACGAAACGTCGGATCCAGCGTGAAGTCCTCGCCGTCGCCGGTGAACTGGAGACAGTCGATATCGAGCAGGATCCCTTCGACGTCAAGCTGTTGTTGCTCGGGGGAATCCTTGCCCTGAGTCCGCTGCTCCGAGAGCGCTTCCCACGTCTCGGCACACCCGCCCCCGTCGACTGACTCGCTGACTTGCTGTTGATGTTGTTCGTATCCCCTGTCGTCGTTTTCCAGATCGCCTGCCATACTAACTACTATCAGTATGATATCTTTTTAAACCTACTGGTCGTTCAGCGTTGTATACTCTCTGCACGGGCCCGGGGGTATCAACCGAGGCCACCCGTCCGGCAAACCACGCGATTGATGTGTGACTCCGCCGAACGTCCGATACGACGTCTCCATCACCATGAGTACGCAAGATGCGGTCGCTGCGCTGGAGCGGCTCGGACTCTCCAGCTACGAGGCGCGGGTGTTCGTCGCACTCCAGCAACTGGGGTCGGGTACTGCAGAGGCGATCAGCGACGTCTCGGAGGTCCCCCGATCACAGGTCTACGGGGCGGCCGACGACCTCGCCGAGCGCGGGCTGGTCGAGGTCACCGAGTCCTCGCCGAAAGCCTACCGGCCAGTAAGTCTCCCAGCGGCACGCGAGCAACTCACGGCGCGGATCGAACGCGAACGCGAACGAGCCTTCGAGAATCTCGATGCGCTGCAGGACGAGGCAGCCCACGACCGGCGGGAGCACGGCGTTTCGACGGTCCGCGGCCGAACGCCCATCGACGAACGCATCGCGGAACTGCTCGCGACGGCTCAGAACACTGCGGTCTTCGTTGCACCAGAGGCGGCATCGCTCACGACGGGGATCGCCGATGCGTTGCGCGAACGGGCCGCAGCCGACGTCACCGTCACACTCGTCACTGCCGAACCGGAACTCGGTGAGCGCTTCGCGGACGGCTCCGTCCGGGTGATCGTCATGGGCGAGGACAATCCGGCTGACTTCGCCGGACGAGCATTGATGGTCGACGAGGCGACGATCCTGCTGGCAGTTGCGACTGAGGCCGGAAGCGTCGAAGAAGAAGCGCTGTGGACCGCCGAATCGAGCATCGGGCGCATTCTCGCACAGTTCATGCAGTCCGGCATGGAATCCGGTCGACAGCGACAGTCCGAGGATTCATCTCCCTGAAAGTGTCCGCCGCGAGACGGGGGTGGCGCCCTTGATGAACGACCGCAGTGTTCGTGAGCCCATTTTCTGGCCGTCCGTGTTCGTGAGTCCAATCCGTCTGTTCGTCAGTGTTCGTGGCCGTGAGCTCCCTGCTCGCCAGCGTGATCGTGTCCATGCGCGGAATCGGTGTCATGTCTGGGTACGGAATCGGAAGCGTGACCGTCGGCCCCGGAATCTCTCCCACCGACGACGACGACTTTCACCTGCTTGACGCCGCCCACTGCTCGCAGACGATTGGCGAGTTCGTCGATCTGGCCCGCCGTCCCGTCCACCACTAGCGTCTCCATGCACCGATCCTCCGAGAGGTGGATGTGCTGGACCGAGGTGACGACGTCGGCGTACTCGTGTTGGATCGTCTGGAGTCGGCCGGCGACGTCACTGTCGTGGTCGTGCTCGTGAGCGATGACGATCGTTCCGTAGTGGCGCGTCTCGTCGCCGCGTTCCCACTCGTAGGTCGTGAAGAAATCTCGGAGTGCGTCCCTGACGGCCTCCGATCGGCTGGCGTAGTTCCAGTCCTCGACGATCCCGTCGAGCTGGTCGGTCATCGCGGGCGGCAGGGTGAGACTCACCCGGTCGAGGTCCTCGGCCATACCGGTGGTTGGACCGGTGGCCATATCAGCCTTGCAACTCGCGTTCCCAGTATTACGGGAACTCCGAAACGTATTATTATCGGGAGCGGTCTACCCTCACCTACCGATGCACATTTTGGACGGGTTCCTCGACCTGTGGGTCGCCGCGATCGCCGCCCTGGCGTCCCTCGGTGCTCTCACCGTCGCGGCCCGGCGCTCGGCGGGCGCGCTCGACGGGCCACGCGCCCCGTTGCTGGGCGTGACTGCGGCCGCCATCTTCGCCGCACAGCTGTTGAATCTCCCGATCCCTGGCGGGACGAGCGTCCACTTCGTCGGCGGTGCCTTTGCCGCCATCCTGCTTGGACCGCACCTGGCGGCACTGGCGATGACTGCCGTCGTGGCGATCCAGGCGCTGGTCTTCGGTGACGGCGGGGTCGTCGTCCTCGGCGGGAACGTCCTCGCAATGGCAGTCGTCGAAGTGTACGTCGGCTACGCCGTCTATCGCGCACTCCGCCCGTATCACGAACGGGCAGCAGTCTTCGCCGCCGGGTGGGCCGGCATCTCGGCGGCAGCCCTGGCCGTCGCGGTCATGGTCGGGGTCTCCGAGGCGTTCGCCTACGAGCTCACGACCGTCCTCGCGATCATGGGTGGCTGGCACGTCCTGCTGGGAGTCGCCGAGGGTGCGATCACCCTGCTCGCCTTTGAGTTCGTCGCCGAGACCCGACCCGACCTGCTGGCCGACCGGACGCCGACGATTGATCGCCGACGGCTCCTCCGTCGTGGGACCGGAGTCGTCGCCGGCCTCGCTGTCCTCTCGCCGGTCTTCGCCTGGGGTGCCGAGCGAGTGAACTACACCGAGCCGCTCGAACACGCCGCGGAGACGACCGGCGCGACCGCTCACGCCGTGACGACGCTTCCGGGCCTCCTGCCGGACTACGGGATCGCCGGCGTCGATCCCTACGTCGGGACGCTCGTCTCCGGGCTGGTGGGTGCGGCCCTGGTACTCACGATCGGCTGGCTCGTTGGTCGCCCACTGACTACTGATCGTGAGCCGCGCTGATCCGATCGGCCGGTCGGCCGGCACGCTGACCGATCGGAGCCGAGCGCTCCTCCGTGACGAGCGCGTCGCGAGTCGGGACGGTTGGCTCCAGGCTGTCCATTCCGTCGTGAAGCTCCTCGGCATCGTCGCGCTGATCGTCGTCACCGCCACGTTCGACACGCCGGGACCACCGGCAGCCGTGCTCGGGTTGACGATCGGGCTTGCAGCGCTCTCGCGCGTTCCCCTGGCCGTCCACGGACTCCGAACAGGCGTGCCGATGGCGATTGCCCTGCTGATCGTCGCGCCGCAGGCGCTGTTGATTGCTGGCCCAACGCTGCTCGGGCCCGTGAGCGTCCCGGGTGCGACGTACGTGGCGACGTTCGCCCTCCGCGTCGGGGCGAGCGTCTCGCTGCTCGGTCTCCTGCTCTCGACCACGCGGTTCACGTCGTTGCTGGGTGCACTCAGAACGCTTCGCGTGCCGCGGACAGCCGTGACGCTGCTCTCGGTCACCTATCGGTACCTCCTCGTCGTCTTCGAGGAACTCTCACGCCTGGTTCTGGCGCGTCGTAGCCGGCGGATCCGCAGGGCCACCCTCGGTGAATCCTGGTGGGAAGCCGGATCCTTGCTCGGAACCTTCCTCCTGCGGGCGCTGGATCGCGGCGATCGTGTCGGTCGTGCGGCCCGCTCACGCGGCGGAACGAGCGGACGAGCGTACCCTCACAGTCAGGCGATCGGTGTCGCCGACGCCGCGTTCGCGTTCGTCGTCTTCGGGACCGTCGCCGCGGGGGTGTTACTGGCGTGAAGGCCCTCGACGCACGCGATCTCAGGTTCGCCTATCCTGATGGAACCACTGCACTCGACGGGATCGACCTGACGATCGAGGCGGGCGAGCGTGTGGCGATCCTCGGCCCCAACGGCGCGGGCAAGAGCACGCTGCTGTCGCTGCTCGCCGGCCTGCGCGACCCGGCTGGCGGCGACGTCACGTACTTCGAGACGGACGACCCGGCCGACGCACTCAGAGACCGCATCGCACACTGCCCGCAAACGCCCGCCGACTACCTCTTCAACGCGACAGTCCGGGAGGATCTCGAATACGGTCCCGCACAACTCGACGTAGACCGATCCGTCGCCCAGGAACGGATCGCCGACCTCGCCGCCGAGTTCGATCTGGCGGGACTCATCGAGAAGCCGCCGTTCAGGCTGAGCGGCGGTGAGCAGCGACGGGCCGCGCTGGCGGCCGCCCTCGCCGTCGATCCGGACCTCCTCCTGCTCGACGAACCCGTCGCGGATGTCGATGCCGGCCACCGAGAGACGATCGTCGATGCGCTCGACCGGCGCAACGAGGCAGGAACTACCATCGTCGTCTCGACGCCGGACGCCGATCTGGTGCCCCGGGTCGCCGATCGCGTCGTCCTGCTGGATCGCGCGGGCTCGATCGTTTGCGATGGTCCGGTCCGAGATATCCTCACTGACAGTGACCTCCTCCGGGATGTCGGCGTCTCGCCTCCACGCGTCACGGACGCGTTCAGTCGTGCCGAGGTTCCGAACCCGCCGATAACCGTCGAGGAGACGGTCGACCGCTTGTCGGACATGATCGACGACGCTGATCGATGAGTGGCTGGCCGGCTACGCCGTCGACGGCAATACTGGACCCCCCTTCCGACAGAACCGTCAACGGAAGGGTATTTATGCTGTGGGATAAAATTCGGCGGGTGTATGTCCGAATTGGTCACCCGCCGTACCCTCCTCTCGAGCGGTGTCGCCCTTGGAATCGGATCGCTGGCCGGCTGTTCGGGACTGCTCGCGAGCGACGAATCGAACGACTCGTGGCCGATGGCCCGATACGGACCCGGCGGTCACGCGTTCAATCCATCGGCACCGGGTCCGAAAGACTCCCTGACCGAGGCCTGGAGCGTGTCCTCCGGGGAACTCAGAAGTGACGCCGGTGTCGAACACGTGATGCCCAACCTGTCTGCGCCAGTCGTCGCCGACGGATCAGTCTTCGTCGCGTCCTGGGAAGACATCATGGGCCGGGACGATCCGGATTACAGCAGCGCGTGCTACGTCCACAAGATAGCGGACAACGGCGAGATCGCGTGGTCGAGCGAGCCACTCACGTCCAGGGTTGTTCAGAGTGACCGGCCGGTGTCTCTCGCCGTCGTGTCCGGGACGGTGTATGTTGTCGCCCCCGACTCCTCATATCAGACCGGTCTATACGCGCTCGATGCGGCATCCGGTGAGGTGACGTGGGAACACGAGAAGTATGCACTGGGAGAACCGACAGTACACGACGGGGAGGTGATCGTGGAAGGCAGCGACCAAATCGGGACCATCTACGCCGTCTCGACGGACGGCTCTCACGCCTGGACGTACACGGCGACGACCGAGGACGGCGACGTCGTTCATGCCAACGGTCCCGTCGCCGTCGACGACCAGCGGACGTATGTCCCATTGTACGACGGTATCCACGCCGTCGATCGCTCGGGCGAACGCGTCTGGGATACAGACGTGACGTTCACGGATCAGTTCTCCGGGACGCGTGTGGCTTCAGGTAGCGTCGTTGCAGGTGACTCGATCTACGCGTCCGTGGGGGCACCGCTGGAGTCGGACGGCAAGCTGTTCGCGCTCGATCCGGCCGATGGCTCCGTTCGCTGGGAGTTCCAGCCGGATTTCGACGCGGAACGACGGCGGACGGCGATCGATCGGGTTCCCGAAACTGAGGATCACACGGGATTGCGTCTCGGCGTCTACGGCCCGCCAGCGCTGGCCGACGGGACGCTCTACGTGTTCGGATACGAACTCCCGGAGTCCGACCTCGGCGAGTGGTGGACGGGGGACCCCCTCGACTCATACGTACCGACACTCTACGCGCTCTCGGCCGAGAGCGGGACCGTCGAGTGGGAGACACCGCTGGATGGACCACACGTGTGGACAGCGCCGGTCGTCGCTGACGGGACAGTTTACTTCCCCGTCGGTGGCGAGGAGGCGTGGCTGCTGGCGATCGACGCCGAGTCGGGGGACGTGCTCGGTCGGATGGAAGGGTATCCGTCGGTGACGACCAAGACGGCGGTCGCCGGCAAACGGCTGTACGTCAGCGAATTCTCCGGAGACCTGCTCGCGATCGGCCCGACGTGAACGTCCGGCTGCGAACTTCAGGTGGTCGGGCCGACGTGATGCCGGGCGTCGTGACGTCAACACCACTGTCTGACCACCTTCAGGACCGGTACGCTACCGCGATCCTATCACTGGAGGACGGCTGCCTCCTCCAGGTTCCAGTCAGTGAGATAGGAGCGTTCAGCTTCGACGAGGTCGACGAAAAGATTCCGGGCGTCTTCGGGCGGCAGTGTCACGAGCGGGTCGTTCAGGAACGCCTGATACGCCAGATCGAGATCGCCCGCGAATCCGGCCTCGACCAGCGTCTCTTGATTGCTCACGTGGGTCCTGACCATGCTCCGGACCTGCTCGGGGAGTTCCCCCGCCGCGTGCGGGACGATTCCGTCGCCCGTCACGAGCGCGTTGGTCTCGACGACCGCACCCTCGCGGACCTCCGAAAGTTGCCCCTGGTTGGGAAGGTTGACGTTCGTGACGAGTTCTTCGCCACCGAGCAGCGCCGTCATGATATCGACCATCTTCTCGCCGGTGTCGGTGAACTCGAAGTCCTCCTCGCCATCGAGGATACGCTCGCGCTGGCGTTCGTTCGTCGGCCAGTGCTCGATCCGGTGATCGCTCGGCGTGAGGCGGATCCCCCACCGCTGGACGTCTTTGGGATCGTCCAGGTTGAGGTACCACGGGACGAACTCGGCGAGGTGACGGTCGCCCGCAGCGGGGAAGCGTCCGAAGCGACGGTAGAGATCGAGGGCGATCCGGTCGTTGTTGACGTAGACGGTCTCGTCGTCGAGGTCGCCGGGCTCGAATCCGCCGGGAAGCGGTCGCTGGGCGTCTAGTTCGGCGTCGATCACGTCGAAGACGTCCTCGCCCCGGAAGCGGACGTCGTCGATCCACGTGAAGTGGTTGATCCCGTTGACGTTCACCCGGATGTCGTCGCCGCGTATCGACTCTCCGTCCCCGTGGTCCCGATGCTTCTCGACGTAGTCGGCGAGATCTTCTTTGACGTGAAGGACCTCGTGACAGAGTCCGACAGCCTTGATGTCGGGGAACTCTTCATAGAGGGTCCGGGTGCAAACGGTCATCGGGTTCGTGAAGTTGAGTACCCAGGCGTCAGGGCAGTGATCGCGGATGGCAGCCGCAATCTCGCGGTACTGGGGGATGGCCCGCATTGCTCTGAAGGCCCCACCGGGGCCGACCGTGTCGCCGACGGACTGATAGATGCCGTACTCCTGGGGAATGTCGAGGTCGTGTGCGAACGTCTCGGCGGGCGGGTCCTGGGTCGAGAGAACGACGACGTCCGCACCGTCGAGCGCGTCGGCGAGCGTCGGGACGGCCCGGTACTCCCAGTCGGCGATCGCTTCCTCGTGGTCCTGAATCAGTGCTCCGAGACGCGCGTTCTGCTCGGCGCTCTCCTGATCGACGTCGTAGAGGCGAACCTCGCCGTCGAGTGCCTCCTGTCTGGCGAGGTCGGCCATCATCTTCGTCGCCCAGTCGCGACTGCCGCCGCCGACGAACCCGATGGTCACGTCGTCGAACCGGTGATCGTCGGCGGAAGGGGGCTCGCTCATATCGGCGTCTCACAGTGGAAGACCAGTAAAGTACTGGATTCCGGCCGGCCGACGGTGGAATCCCATGGCCGATAGCTGATCGCCACCCGCGAACCGTCCCGAAGATATACTGTGATGGATTGTGAACCGCCATCGAGAGATCCTATGGGAGACCGACCGGACCAAGCGCTGGTGGACGACCTGGCGGACTTCGAGATCGAGATTCCAAGTTGGGGCGTCGGACGCGCGGGGACGCGCTTCGAGGAGTACACGACCGACGACGATCCCGAGACGGTCGCGGAACGGATCGCCGCCGCCGGTGACGTCTACCGGGCGACGGGCCACGGCAGGATGGTCTCGCTTCACTTCCCCTGGGACGGAAGCTCTGCTGACGACGTCCGCGAGGTTCAGTCGTTGCTCGAGGAAGAGGGTCTCAAGGCGGGAGCAGTGAACGCGAACCTCTTCTCGATGCGCGAGGACGGGGCACTCGATGACCGCCTGCGGTACGGCAGCCTCATCTCGCCCTTCGCTGACGTTCGCGAGGCAGTTCGTGAGCACGTTACGGACTGTATCGAATGGATGCGGATCCTCGACAGCGAGACGCTCATCCTGTGGCTTCCGGACGGGACGAACGCGCCCGGCCAGGAGTCATTTTTCACGATGTACGAGCGCCTCGCCGACCAGCTTCGGGAAATCGCCGCGGAACTCACCGACGACGAGGAACTGCTCATCGAGTACAAGCCCTTCGAGCCGGCCTTCTACGCGACGACGATTTTCGACTGGGGTGCCGCCCGGTCGTTCTCGGAAGCCGCGGGCGAGCGAGCGTCAGTCCTCGTCGACCTGGGCCATCACCTCCAGGGCGCAAACGTCGAGCAGATCGTCGCCTACCTCATCGAGGCGGGTGAACTCGGCGGCTTTCACTTCAACGACAGCAAGTACGCCGACGACGACCTTCCGACGGGGAGCCTGGATCCGGCCGAAGTCTTCCGCATCTTCACGACCCTCCGTGAGGCCGAGCATCGGGGGCTGAAGCCGGTCGACGACGTCGCGTACATGCTCGATCAGGCTCACTACGTGCGCGATCCGACGACGGCCATGATCGAATCCATCGAGAACGTCCAGATCGCGTATCTCAAGTCCGGGCTCGTCGACTTCGAGGCGCTTGCAGCCCATCGCGCCGAAGCGGAGGTGCAGGAGGCACAAGCCGTCCTGCAGGACGCCCAACGCACCGACGTCCGCCCGATCCTCGAAGCGTGGCGAGCGGAAAACGGCGTGCCGGACGACTGGCGGACGGCGCGCGAGTGAGTCATGGAGCACGTTGCCATCGACATCGGTGCCAGCGGTGGGACGGTGCTTGCAGGCAGCGTCACCGACGACGAACTGCGGATCGAAACCGTCCATCGCTTCGACAACCAGCCCGTCCAGCTCCGGGATCGCTACGTCTGGGACATCGACGCCCTGGTCTCGTCAATTCAGACTGGCCTGAGCGAGGCAGCAGCGAAAGGTGGAGCGTTCGACACCGTCGGGGTCGACACGTGGGCCGTTGATTTCGGGCTCTACGATGCGGACGGGCTGATACGCGATCCATACGCCTACCGTGATCCAGCGGTCGCCGAAACGCTCGATGATATTCTGGACGTCGTTTCGAAACGCGAGATCTTCGAGGCGACGGGGATCAACCACTGGAACGTCCCGAACACGCTCTGGCAGTACCACGCCCTTGCCAGGACTGAACCCGACGTGCTCGCCGAGACCGAGACGATCCTCATGATCCCCCAGGTTCTCTCAGCGGCACTTGGCGGCGATCGGTGCGCCGAGGAGACCGTCGCCTCGACGACGCAGCTGTTCGATCCACGGCCGCGAACCTGGGCCGACTCGCTGTTCGAAGCGCTGGAACTTCCGATGGACCCACTGCCGGAGATCCGAGAGACGGGCTCGACGATCGGAACCCTCGATTCCGAAGCCGTTGCCGACTTCGAGAGCCCACCCGAGATCGTCCTGCCGGCGAGTCACGACACGGCCGCGGCAGTCGCCGCCCTCCCGCTCTCGGACGGGAAGCGGACCTTCCTCAGCACCGGCTCGTGGTTTATCGCCGGCGTGGAACTCGACGAACCCGTGTTGACCGACGAGGCCTTCGCGTTCGGTGCGTCGAACGAACTCGGCGTCGCGGACACGGTACGGTTTCTGAAGAACGTCAACGGCTTTTTCCTCCTCGAAGAGTGTCGAAAACGCTGGCGAGAGGAGGGTGGACTCTACGAGTACGACACGTTGGTGTCCGCGGCCCGCGAGGCGGACCGCGGAGGACCGCTGGTCGATCCGGACGACGATCGCCTGACGATCGAGGGACCGATGCCGGAGAACGTCGCGACGTTCTGTCGGGAGACCGGCCAGGACGTGCCAAACGAGGAGGGAGCGATCGCCAGAAGTCTCTTCGAGAGTCTCGCGGTCAAGACGGCCATGACCGTCGAGCGTATCGAGTCGATCGCCGGCCTCGAGGGTGACGTCCTCTCCGTCGGCGGTGGTGGCGTGCGCAATGATCTCTTCCTGGAGATGCTCGCCTCGGCACTGGATCGGCCGGTCCGGACCGGCCCGGTCGAAGCGACGGCTGTCGGGAACATCGTGACCCAGGGTGTCGCGCGCGGCGAGATCGACGACATCCAGCACGGTCGAGACATCGTCAGGACCAGCGTCGATAGCCGAGAGTACGAGCCGACGGACGTCGCGTACTTCGAGCGGCGACGGGAAGCCTTCGAGACCGTCCTCGAAGCAGCGTGAGTGCGGTCGAGTAAACAGCGTCCAGTGCTGGTCTGCCGGTGCGTGAGGGTTCCACAATGTTCTTTGCCCGGACGAGCACCCTCTAGGGCATGTTCGAATCGGAGAAAGAAGCTGTTTTGCGGACCTGTGGGGACCTTGTCGAGAACGGCGTCGTCCGCAACACCGGCAGTGCCGGGAACGTCAGCGTTCGGCCCCAGGAAGACGACGACCGCATCGTCATCACACCCTCGAAGATCCGCTACGACACGATGGCCAGCGAGGACGTGCTCGTCCTCGATCGTAAGGGGGAGATCATCGAGTCACCGGCCGGCCACGATCCCTCTTCGGAGACGCCGATGCACCTGCAGATCCACGATGCGATCGAGACCGCCAGGGCCGTCGTCCACTCCCACCCGAAGGTCACGACGGGCCTGGCCGCACACACGGACCGTATCCCCTCGACGCATATCGAACAAGCCTACTTCGTGGGGGATCACGTCCCCGTCATCGACTACGTCCCAACGGGAAGCGAGGAGATGGGCGAAGCAGTCAGTGCAGCCCTCCAGAACGCTCCGGCGGTTGTGATCCGCCATCATGGACTGATCACGGTCGGCGAGGACTTACCCGAGGCCCTGGAACGGACGTTCTCCATCGAGGCCAATGCGACGAACTACTACTACGCCGCCACCAGCGGCGAGGCCGTCGAAATGGACGACGACGATATTCACCATCTGCAGAATCCCGACGCGGACGTTTGAACGTCGTTTTCAGCCGATTTCCCGAGGCCTCAGAATCCGAACAACTCCTTCGGTCGATCGTAGGCCATTCGCTCAACGAGGTCGTGCGCTTCCGGCTTGGGGACCTGCCCGCGTTCGACCATGTCGCCGACGGCGTTGGCGAGACTCCGGCGGAACATCTCGAAGCGCGAGCCATACGAGACCAGCTTCCGGGAGTCGCTGACCATTCCCGCATAGTTCGAGAGCAGGTCGACCGTCCCGACGTATTTCAGCTGCTGTTCCATCCCGAACGGGCTGTCGTTGAACCACCAGGCTGCACCGAGGCTGACGTTCGGGAACGCTCGTGCGATGGTGGCCGCCGTTGGGTAGTGGGTCGGGTCGACCGTATAGAGGACGACATCGAGTTCTCCGTCGAAGGTGTTGAGGAAGTACTCCAGGGCGTCGACGAGTTCGACGTCCTGGGTGGAGATGTCTCCGCCGGTGTCGGGGCCGAGTTCGTCGTAGAGATCCCAGCGGTAGTCCCGGACTGCCCCGATATGGATCTGGGTCACCCAGTCGGTCTCGCGGTTCCACTCCCCGATCTTCTCCAGCATGAACGCCTCGAAGTCCCGGACTTCGTCGGGATCGAGGTTCGAACCGTCGACAGCGCGATCGTAGATCCGGGCGGCCCGATCCTCGCTGACGGGCTTCGAGACTGGCTGTTCGATGCCCAGATCACTTGCGACACAGCCGTGATTCTCGAAGTAGTCGTGGCTGTCCTTCATCGCGGCGAGGAACCCATCGAGATCGGCCGTCTCGATCCCGCGGGCGTCTTCGAGTTCCTCGACGAACTCGCGCCAGCCGTCCGCGGCGATCTTGATCGCCCGATCGGGTCGCCAGGTCGGCTTGACGTCGATCCCGTCGAGTTCTTCGGCCGCACGCTCGTGATCGGCGAGGTCGTCGGTGGGATCATCGGTTGAGCACATCACCTCGACGTTCATGTCCTCCAGCAACGCCTGGGGCCGATACTCGGGCTGATCGAGCAGGTCTTTCGTCTCGTCCCAGATTTCTTCGGCCGTGTCTGGCGCGATTCGCTTCTCGATCCCGAATCGACGCTTGAGGTCGAGGTGGACCCACTCGTAGGTCGGATTGCCGATCAACTCAGGGAAGACCTCCGCCAGTGCGAGCCATTTCTCCTTGTTCGATGCGTCGCCGGTGATCTTCTCTTCCGGGACGCCACGCTTGCGCATGAGTTCCCAGACGTAGTGGTCGGTCGCGCCCTGGACTTCCCAGATATCCGACCAGCCGTCGTTTTCGACGACTTCCTGCAGGTCGACGTGACTGTGCGGATCGAGGATCGGTGCATCGGCGATCGCGTCGTACAGGTCGACGGCCGTCTCCGTTTCGAGGAGGTACTCGTCGTCGATGAATGCCATGGCAGGGCCTTCGACGAACGACCGGATGAATCTTCCCCACCGTGACGGGATGGCTCCTCGCCGACCGTCAGTCTGTCCGTCGTCATCGCCCGACTTCGACACTGATGAACGTTTATGAGGTCGACCGGAGAACGAGTCGGTATGTCGATAGACGATCTGCAGGCGACGCTCCCGCCGGACGTGAGCGTGTACGAACGGTCGGTCTACACCGAGGGCGACTCGACGTTCGCGCTGGTCAACGACCAGGACGGAAAACGCCGGCTTTACGTCGAGGGGCCGGCGACCGCGGACTTCCAAGCGGGCACAGTACAGAATAGCGGCTCCCTCTTTCCGCTCACCTACGAGAACGCGACGGCGCTGGCCGAGGTCTTCCCGTGGCTCGCACCCACGACCGCCGGCCCGAAATCGGCCTTCGGCTTCGGCGATCGAATCGGCCTGGCGACGCCGGGCCACCTCCGAGCCGTCCGTGACTCGGATCTCGTGGCTGTGTTCGCCCAGCAGTCGATCCGCGAGATGGATCGGACGGGGCGCTCGCCGGAGGAGGTCCTCGCGACGGCGATCTTCGGCGTTTTCCAGGAGGGCTACGAGGACGGGTTCGTCGCCGACGCCGATCACCTCATGGCCCGCGAGGACGTCGAACGGACGGCCGGGGTCGGCTTCACGATGTTCACCTGCGACCCCAGCGAGCACGTCGTCGCCGACGCGGACTCGATGAGCGAGGAAGAAGTCGAGGACGCCTTCGCGAAGATCGACGACAGCGAGGCGATCCTCGACCGCTACGCCGGGGAGACCTTCGAGGCGGAAACTGGCGACTACACCTGGTCGGACGCCTTCTCGGCGATCGAACTCAAGCGGGCGGCGGTGAAGTACTACGAGGCCATCGAGTTCGCCGAGAAGCTCTATGGCTGGGTCGAAGCGGCGGTCGACGGCGACTTCGACTTCGAGGTGTCCGTCGACGAGACCGAGACGCCGACGACGCACCTCGAACACGCGCTGATCGCCAGCGAACTCGACCGTCGCGGCGTCGAGGTGACCAGTCTCGCGCCGCGGTTCGTCGGCTCCCTGGAGAAGGGCATCGACTACATCGGCGACCTCGACGAGTTCGAGGAACATCTCAAGGGACACGTCGCGATCGCCGAGACCTACGGCCCCTACCGCCTTTCGCTGCACTCGGGGTCGGACAAGTTCAGCATCTACCCCTTCTTTGAGAAGTACGCCAGCGACTACCAGCACGTCAAGACCGCCGGGACGAGCTATCTCGAGGCGATCCGCGTCGTCGCCGAGAACGATCCCGATCTCTATCGGGAGATTCACGCGTTCGCCCTCGAACGCTTCGACGAGGACAAGGCGACCTATCACGTCAACACAGACCTCTCGAACGTGCCGGACGTCGACAACCTGGCGGACGACGAACTCCCGACGATCCTCGACGGGGACGACGGCCGGCAGTTGTTGCACATCACCTACGGCTCGGTGTTATCAGCCACGGACGACGACGGGGATTTCCGGTTCAAGGACGACCTGTTGGCGACGCTTCGCGAATACGAGGACGACCACTATGCGTTCCTCGAAGAGCACCTCGGTCACCACGTCGATCTGTTGACCGGCGAGATCGAGGACTGAGAGAGGGGCTGTCCCGCGACCCACAGTGTTTTGCCCGCTGCCATCCTCATCCGCGGCCATGACCACACCGGTGGACGCGACACCGAGCCACCTCCGCGTCGAGTACGAGCCATCGCCGACGAACGTCGACCCGTCGCGTCCGCCCCGCTTCTCCTGGCGTATCGAGACAGCACGTCGCGGCGCGGCCCAGCGAGCCTACCGCCTCGTCGTCGGACGCAATCCAGACGCAGTCGCCGACGGTGACGGAACGCTGTGGGACTCCGAACGGGTCGACTCGGATCGAGCCACCAACGTCGTCTACGACGGTCCCGACCTTGCATCCGACAGGACCTACTACTGGTCGGTGAAAGTCTGGACGGACCGCGGCGAGACCGAATGGGCTGACCCAGAACCATTCTCGACAGCACTGCGGCCTGAAGACTGGTCCGGGGAGTGGATCGCCCACCAGCCCGGCGTCGGCGACACCGACGGCTGGCGCAGCCAGTGGGACCGCCCCGACGAGGACGCCGAGGAGTGGGTCCAAATCGACCTCGGCGAGACCCAGGCAATTGAAGAGATCACGCTCCATCCGGCCGATCCGATCTCAGTCGTGCGGACGCCGGACGATGTCGCGGTGACGATCCACTGGTCGTCGAACCCGCTCGCTGGCTTTGGGTTCCCCGAGACCTACCGGATCGAACTGTCCGCGGACCCTGATTACGACGAGAGTACGGTCGTCGCCGAGCGAACGATACCGGATCCGGGCGAGAGCACCACCGACGGACTGCCGACCGACCTCGCGACGCCGCCTCAAACTCACGATAGACTCGACGCCGAAGGGCGGTACGTCCGGATCACGGCGACCGATCTCTTCGAGTTCGTCCCCTCGACGCGCCGCGACGCGGCCGACAGCCGCAAGACCGAGCAGGTCCACCCCTGGCAGTGCTTCGCTCTCGCCGGCGTCTCCGTCCGGGACGGGGAGGGGACGGATCTGACTGGGGACGCGTCCGCCCAGGTCTCCTCGTCGGTCGAGACGGGCACGTGGGGGCGCGAACACCTTCTGAACGGCCACACCGACTCGCAACTGGCGTCGACCTCGCCGCAGTTACGCCGTGAGTTCGAGTTGGAGAAGCCGATCGAGCAAGCTCGCGCCCACGTCGCCGCTGTCGGATACGGCGAGTTCTCGGTCAACGGCGAGCAGATCGGAGACCGTGTCCTCGACCCGGCCTGGACCGAGTACGAAAAGCAGGTTCTCTACTCGACGTACGATGTTACCGAGCAACTGACCGAAGGCGTCAACGCTATCGGGCTGTGGCTCGGCCGCGGCTGGTTCGCAAAACGTGGAGCCTACTGGGTCGCCGATGGGTCGCCGCGGGCCCGCGTCGTCCTCACCATCGAGTTCACCGACGGCACCACCCGCCGGATCGTGACTGACGGCGACTGGCAGGCCCGGGCGAGTCCGATCGTCGAGAACGACATCTACGACGGCGAGACCTACGACGCCCGCCGCGAAGCCGACGGCTGGCGACGCCCTGGCTTCGATGCCGCCGGGTGGGACCGTGCCGAAGTCGTCGATTCTCCGGGTGGAACGCTCCGACCCGAGCGCATCGAGCCGATGGAGGTCGTCGAGACCTTCGACGTCGAGGCGGTCCACGAACACCCCGACGGGCCGATCCTCGACTTCGGCCAGAACCTCACCGGGTGGCTGGAAGTCGAGGTGACAGACCCCGACGCGGGCGACGAGATCACGTTTCGGCACGCCGAGACGCTGACCGAGGCGGGCGACCTCGCGACGATCGACCTCCGGAGCGCCGAAGCGACAGACACCTACCTCGCCCGTGGCGAGGATAGCGAGACGTACGAGCCCCGATTCACCTACCACGGGTTCCGGTTCGCCCAGATCGAGGGGTACCCCGGTGAACTCGATCCCGACGCCGTCACGGCGAAGGTCGTCCACACCGCGATGGATCGCCGCGGTGAGTTCGCGTGCTCGAACGACGATCTAAATCAGGTCCAGCACAACGCCGTCTGGGGGCTTTCGGGCAACGCCCACTCGATCCCGGAGGACTGCCCCCAGCGCGACGAGCGCTTCGGCTGGACCGGCGACGCCCAGATCGCCGCCCGATCGCTTGCGTTTAATTTCGACGCCGCGCGGCTCCACGAAAAGTGGGCGCGTGACCACGACGATGCGGCGTCCGACGTGGGTCACGTCCCGGACGTCATCCCGAACAAGGCCCCCGAGAATCCCGGTGATCCGACGTGGACGATTACCCGCGTCGTGATTCCCTGGTATCGCTACCGTCACGACGGCGACGAGCGTCACCTCGCCGAACAGTATGAAGGCATGCGCGAGCACGTCGAGTACTGGCTGTCGGTGACCGAGGACGCCCTCGTTCCCGGTGCGTACGGCAAGTTCGGCGACTGGCTGGCCTTCGAGAACACCGACGGTCGGCGGGGCCTGCCCTACGACCTGTTCACGACGGCGTTCGTCTACCAGATCACGGATATTTTTGCGAAGATCGCTGACGTACTCGACAACGCTAGCGACGCCGACCGCTACCACCAGGGGGCCAATCGACTTCGCGAGGCGTTCAACGACGAGTTCTTCGATCCGACGGAGGGGCGCTACCGGCCCGGCACGCAGGCCTCCTACGCCGTGCCGCTGTTTCTCGGACTCGTCCCCGAGGAACACGTCGAGACGGTCGCGGCGGGGCTCGCGGAGAAGGTCCGTTCGGACGGCGGGACGCTCAAAACAGGCTTTCTCGGTACCCGCCCACTCATTCAGACCCTCGCCGAGCACGGTTTCGACGACCTGGCTTACGAAGTCGTCAGCCAGCCCGAACGGCCGGGGTGGGTGTACATGGCCCGCAACGGGGCGACGACCATGTGGGAACGCTGGGATTCGAACGATCGCACCGGCTCCGGGATGAACTCGCTGAACCACTCTCCACTGACGCACGTCTCTGAGTACTTCTACGAGGTGCTGGCAGGCATCCGGATCGGCGATCAACCCGTGACCGATCACGTCACGATCGCGCCGTCGCTCGTGGAGGGCCTGAAGTGGGTGGATGCGAGCTACGAGTCCCGCAACGGCGAACTGGCCGTCGGCTGGAAACGGATCGAGGACGGCTACGAGCTCTCGGTGACGGTTCCCTGGAACGTCGAAGCGACAGTGCGATTGCCCGATGCGGCGACGGCGACAGAGTCCGGCGTCGATCTGAGCGCGAAGACGGTCGAGACACCCGACGGAGTCCGATCGATCAGCCACGACGACGACACAGTCGTCGTGACTGTCGGCGCGGGCGAGTTCGAGTTTTCCGTCCGGTAGGCCACTCCTTCTTTCTTCGTCGAAGACACAGCCTTCGAAACGTTCAAACCCGCTTGTCGAGCACAGGTCGACGTTGTGGCCCCCCCAGACGACCACTCGGACCGGAGAAATTCAGGACGCACTGAACGACGGGTTGCGAACCTGCTCGACCGAATGACCATCGAGGAGAAGGTTGCACAACTCGGCTCGGCCAACCCGTCACACTTCCTCGAGGACGGAGCACTCGATAGAGACGGCGTAGAGGAACATCTGAGCGACGGGATCGGCCATCTCACCCGGACCGCCGGCGAAGGCGACCTCGATCCGAAGCGCGCTGCCGAGATCACGAACCAACTCCAGGAGTATCTCGTGACGGAAACGCGCCTCTCGATTCCGGCGATCCCACACGAGGAGTGTCTCTCTGGCTACATGGGCCCGCAAGGGACTGTCTTCCCGCAGATGCTTGGCATCGCAAGCACGTGGTCGCCGGCGCTACTCGAGGAGATTACCGAGGTGATCCGTGAGCAACTGCAGGCGATCGGGGCCGTCCATGGTCTCTCGCCGGTGCTCGACGTCGCACGCGATCTGCGGTGGGGCCGCGTCGAGGAAACCTTCGGCGAGGACCCACAGCTCGTCGCCGCGATGGCGCGTGCCTACGTTTCGGGCTTGCAGGGCCCAGACCGCGACATTCATGCCACCTTGAAACACTTCGCCGCTCACTCCGTCGGCGAGGGTGGCAAGAACCGCTCGTCGGTCCAGATCGGCGAGCGCGAACTTCGAGAGGTCCATCTCTACCCGTTCGAGGCTGTGGTCCGTGACGGTGACGCTGCCTCGATCATGAACGCCTACCACGATATCGACGGCGTCCCGTGTGCGAGTTCGGAGTGGCTGCTGACGGACGTTCTCCGCGGGGAGTGGGGATTCGAGGGGACAGTCATCTCGGACTACGGGAGTGTCTCTCTTCTCGAAGGCGAACACGGCGTTGCCGACTACAAGCGCGAGGCCGGCGTCGCCGCACTCGAGGCTGGTATCGACGTGGAACTGCCAAACACTGACTGTTACGGCGACCCACTGCTTTCGGCCGTCGAAGCGGGCGAGGTGAGCGAGGCGACGCTCGACACCGCGGTCCGGCGGGTACTCAGAGCGAAGGCCGACACCGGCGTGCTCGACGAGCCGTTCGTCGAACCTGGGGCGGCTCCGGAAGCGTTTGACACCGACGACCAAACCGCGCTTGCCCAGCGGGCTGGCCGCGAGTCGATCACCCTGCTCGAGAATGACGGCGTTTTGCCGCTCTCGGAAGACACCCTCGACTCGGTCGCCCTCGTCGGACCGAAGGCCGACGACGATCAAGAACTGCTGGGTGATTACGCCTACCCCGCTCACTTCAATCAGGAAGAAACGGACTTCGAGGCGACGACGCCACGTGACGCCCTCGTGGCGCGCGCTGGGGCCGCTGGTTTCGCCGTCGAATACGTCGACGGCTGTACCACGTCAGGCCCCTCGACCGAGCAGTTCGATTCGGCTACCGAGGCCGCTGCTGACGCGGATATCGCGATCGCCTGTGTCGGCGCACGGTCGGCCGTCGATCTCTCCGACGACGATCTCACACAGCGCAACCAGTCGATGATCCCCACGAGTGGGGAGGGCAGCGACGTGACGGATCTCGGATTGCCGGGCGTGCAGGCGGACCTGATCGAGCGACTGCTCGACACTGACACGCCGATCGTGGTGGTCCTGGTGAGCGGGAAACCGCACGCGATCCCGGAGATCGCCGATCGCGCGCCGGCACTACTGCACGCGTGGTTGCCGGGCCAGGAGGGTGGCACGGCCATCGCGGACGTGCTCTTCGGCGAGTCCAATCCGAGCGGGCACCTACCGGTCTCGATTCCGAAATCCGTGGGTCAACAGCCGGTCTACTACAGCCGCAAGCCCAACTCGGCGAACGAGGAGCACGTCTACGAGGACGGCGCACCGCTGTATCCGTTCGGCTACGGCCTGAGTTACACTACCTTCGAGTACGGCGAGCTCACGCTTTCGAGCGAGACGGTCGCGCCGATGGGCAGCCTGTCGGCGAGCGTCACGGTCACGAACACGGGCGGGCGGGCCGGAACGGACGTCGTGCAGCTCTACCAGCACGCCGAGAACCCGAGCCAGGCCCGCCCCGTCCAGGAACTGCTCGGCTTCGAGCGCCTCGAACTCGGCCCCGGCGAGTTAAAGCGCGTCACTTTCGAGATCGACGCGACCCAACTCGCCTACCACGATCTGGACATGAACCTCGCCGTCGAAGAAGGGCCTTACGAACTCCGCGTCGGCAAATCCGCGGCCGACATCGCTGACACCGCCGCCCTCGACGTCACCGACACGAAACCCGTCCCCCGCTCCGCTCGCTCCTACCTCACTGAAACCAGCGTCGAGCCGATCAGCTAGGCTCCTTCTCACGTTTGTGGGTCGATCCAAGCGGGCCAGATACGTTCGATATCTATATAGCGACATATGATTTACGCCTCTGACGTCGAACGATACGTGGCCGCTGGCAGTTCGTACATGTGATTCTCGTATACCTCCCGGACCCGATCACCCCAGTCGTGGGTGTAGGTGTCGATGATGTCCTGGGCGACGTCGCCACGGAGGTATTTCACGATCCCACGATCGCCGGTTCGGTCCCGGAGGTGTGTCGTGAAGAAGTGCCGGAAGTAGTGCGGGGTCACGTTCTCCTCGACCCCGCCACCGTTATCGTACCACCCGGCCTCGCTCGCGTGGCCGGTGACGATATGTCGGACGCTATCCGGCGTGAGCCGTCGGCCCCAGTTGTCCGCCGTACTGGTGAACAGCGGTCGGGCCGGCGAAACTGGGTCGGGACGAACGTCGAGCCAGGCCCGCAGTGTCTCGGCGAGGTCCGCATCGACGGGAATCACTGTGTCTCTTTGACGCTTGTTCGAGGCTGTGCGTTCCTCACCGTTGACTGTCGAGCCCCGGGAGGGGTCGCTCGCCACAAACAGGGAGTCGGGCCGCCCGTCGAGACTTGGCCGTACCGTCACGCCGTCACGTGGATCCGCTGCCAGATGAAGATCGCGCTGGTCGAGGTTACACAATTCCCCCACTCGCATCCCGGTTTTCAACAGCGTACTGATCACGGCCCGCTCAAGCGGGTGGTGGATTTCGGAGACGAACTGTTGCATTTCGGGAATAGAGACGTCGCGTCGTGCCGGGTCAGCGTCGATGCGTTCGTCCATCTCTTCGACGACGATCGCCATCGGATTCGAGTCGAAGACACCGATCTGGGTCATGTAGGCGTAAAACCGGTGTAAATAGGACGCGTACGTGGCCACAGTGCTCTCGGAGCGGTCTTCTCGCTGGGAATGAATCCACGCCATACAATCACGATGTGAGGCCGCTGCGAGCGGTTGCTCGCCGTTTTCACGAAGTGATGCTTCGAAGTCCCTGAGGACTCGTTCGTACGCATCACTGGTTCGTTGAGTCTTTCCCTGGTAGGTAATGTCTGTGAGGAAGTACTCGATCGGGTCCGCAACGTCGTCAGGATCGTCAGTGCCGACACTCATGACTCAACCAGTATGTACCCGCCATCACGGCCACTGTACTTGACCACGTTTTCCCCCTGAAGCTCGTCGAGGGCCGCTTCGAGCCGTGTCTCGACGTCGTCGGTCAACGCGGCGACCAGCTCGTCCCACGTCAGTGCGTCCTCACTCGACAGCTGCCGTCGAACGCGTTCCGTTAGATCATTCCCGTCTACAGGGTCGATGTCGCCCGTATTTCGCTGTTCCGTCTCGTTGTTTCCGTCGGGCTCGTCGTTGGAAAAGTGACGTCGTCCGGCCTGGACCATCGTCCTGACGAACTCGCTTTGGCTCATTTCGAGCTCCGCTGCGTGTGACTGCCAGGCATCTTTTTGGTAGGCGGGGACGTACGTCTTGACAGCTGTTCTGGACGTCGACTCTTCGTCCGGCATGCACGGGGGTTTGATCGGCCGTTCCTTCAATGTATCCCTATAACTGCGGATAAGGGGAGTTATCTGTCTAACTGGGCCTCTATTTCGTGGTGGATTCCGGCATCTTTCCGTGAATCATGAGTGCCCTACAGAATACAGTCCCAGAAATGCCGATAAAAGATTTTCGACGTGAGCCGGATCGGCACTGTGCCATTCAGTTACCGATATTGCCGACGTTCCCAGACACCGGTCCTGTCCGGTCGAACCCCCGGGGTTGCCACTCGGAAACACCATTCCAGAACCATGCCGATGCAGGCCCGGCCAGATACTCTTCAGTGCATGCCCTCCCTTCCCGAAGGCTTCGATTATCGAACCAACGTCCAGGTGAGATCAATCTGCCAGGGTCCGCCCTCGGTGCTGTTCAGCCACGGCGTACGACAGCAGTCAGTTTCTGCTGGCTCAACCGGCTCCTGGCCGATCGACAGGGCGACGGATGCGTGACGGCGGGGACGGTGGACTCGTCTTCCACCCGGAAGGAGCTCACCGCACTGCATCCGCGAACTTGCTAAGTTCGATCACGTTGATATCCCTTTTCAGCTACCCAACGAATGTGATTCGAGCGGATCGAGGTCCACCCCTCGAACGCCGACAGCGAGATGAGCGCAAACGACGGTGTCTCCTGCGGAGTTTACGAATCATGAACGCGGGACTGAGGTGCCATTCAGAGTGATGGGAAACCTGTTGGATCCGATCTGAACTACGTGTCTTGCCCGTTCTCTCGTCAACTCGTGGGCTCGAGAGAGGGACACCCGCACATTGCATATCGGCCTGAACGCTTCAGGTCATACGATCGAAGGAGGATTGTGACGGTTGGGCGTTGGACGGTCGTGCAGTCCGTGGGGAGCAGCGATCCATCGCATAGCTCCGGGTGAGCCCTTTGGATTGTTTTCCGATATACTGCTGAGGACCGAGTTCGAATGCGTCCGTTCTTTCTGGACAGGACGACCTTCGCACTGTACCGCGATGAAATGCTGAGAGAGACTTCGTCCGAGCAACGCCCCGGCCGTTCCGGTACCCGGCGGGGACACAGCAACGATGTGAGTGGGTCCCACGGTCTGTTTCGATCAGTTCGAATCATTTCGATGGGTGATGACTAAGCTCATCCGAGTTTCTATCCAGCTGTCACTGCTCGCATTGTGGCTATGCACATTCGTAAATCACATACCGCTATATCATATCTTTCTCGTGCTCTGGGCCAGGGCCACTGTCGAGTTGGTGGTAGGGCGGATGTCTGGAACCGTCGGGTCTTTGTTACCCCTGGACGAAAGCGGAGTATGTCGTCCGATCCACCTGCCTACGAGAATTTGCTCGATCACGTGACGCAACTCAGCTATGTCGCTGACGCCGGCGGGCTACTCCGATGGGATCAACAGGTCATGATGCCGGAGGGAGGGACGCCAGCGCGGTCGAAACAGCAGTCGGCGCTGTCGACGCTCCATCACGACCTGCTGACGGACGACGAACTCGCCGGTTACCTCGAAGACCTCGAAGACGCGTCACTTGATCTCGATCAACGGGCAGTCGTCCGGGAGGTGCGACGCGAACACGAGCGGGCGCGGAAGGTGCCTCGCGACCTGGTCGAGCGCATCTCCGAGGCGACCTCGGAAGCGTTGCCAGTCTGGGAGCAGGCCCGGGAAGAAGACGACTTCGAGGCCTACGCGCCAGTCCTTGAGGAACTCGTGGAACTCCGTCGGGAGTACGCCGCGGCGATCGATCCCGACCGCGATCCGTACGAAGTGCTCTTCGAGGAGTTCGAGCCCTATCTCGGGCTAAACACCGCCGAGCGGATCCTCGAACAGCTTCGCGATGGACTCCTCGAGTTGATCGACGACGTTGCCGACAGCGACGTGACCCAGCTCCGTCCATTCGAGGGCACGTTCGACGTCGACGATCAGGAAGCACTGGTTCGGGCAGCATTAGACGAGTTGGGCTTCGATTGGGATCGCGGCCGGCTGGATACGTCGGCTCACCCGTTTACCTCCGGGACACAGTTCGACGCTCGCATCACGACGCGCTTCGACGAGGAGAAACCCCTGGATTCGCTGTCCTCGACGATTCACGAGTTCGGCCACGCGACCTACGCCCTCGGGCTTCCAGACGAGCACTACGGGACCCCGCTGGGTGAGGCCCGCGATCTGACCGTCCACGAGTCACAGTCTCGCCTCTGGGAGAACCACGTGGGTCGCTCGCGGGCGTTCTGGGAGTACGTCACGCCGACTGTCGAGGACCATCTCGGGGTGTCGGTGAGTCCTGCGGACGCATACGGCGCAGTCAATCGGGTCTACGACGACAACCTCATTCGGGTCGAAGCGGACGAACTCACCTACCACATGCACATCGTCCTCCGGTTCGAGATCGAGCGGGAGCTGATCGCGGGCGATCTGGACGTCAGCGAGGTCCCACAGGTCTGGAACGACAAGATGGAAGAGTACCTGGGTGTCCGTCCCGAGACCGACGCCGAAGGGTGTCTCCAGGACATCCACTGGACGAACGGGACCTTCGGATACTTCCCGACGTACTCACTTGGGAGCGTGCTGGCAGCGCAACTCTACGACGCTGCCGAGGACGAGATTGGGCCGATCGACGACGCCGTCCAGGACGGCGAGTTCGACGAACTGCACGAGTGGCTCACCGAGAACGTCCATCGCCACGGCAAACGGTACACGACCGACGATCTGATCGAGGCGGCGACCGGCGAGTCCTTCAGTGCCGATCACTTCCTCGAGTACGTGACCGAGAAGTACAGCGCTCTCTACGAGCTGTGAACCTAGACGTGACCGGCCACACTGTGGAGAGTGATTCGACGCGAACAGGAGACCGCCTGAGAACGACGAGACAGTTATGGTCGAACTTGACAATATTCGGCTGGTCTTTCAGCGCAACGCTCCCTATATGGACGCCGACCTACCACTTCTCCACGGGGTCGTCGCTGGGTTCGAAGGGCACGTAATGTCTTTCCACGTCTCGACGCCTTGTCCTGGTCGGCTCTTTCGGTTTGACGGACGAGCGATGTCGTTCACCGAGTCCCCCTCGAGACTGGGCTCCCCGTCTGCCCCGGGAGCAGCACGGTCCCGAAATCGGCGACAGGCTCCAGACGTAGCTGTGACGGTCATCGAACTGGGCGGAAACGGCGCGAACGACGTGAGGATCGACGGAAATTGATATGAAAGACCGTCATATATACGCCGACAGACGGAAATCCTGGTGTTCTTGGTATTGGGATCATAATACAATAATATGGACCTCTTCTCGCGGGGCATGGATTTCGACCGGAACAACCGGACGGCCTGTGGAAACATATTGTTCTCCGACCCGGACATCACGTTCTTCCATCCGCCGAGTATCTTCGACTTCCGGGAGCGCCCAGAGGTGCTCGGACCGATCAGCGACGTCATCCCGTCGTCACCCGTCTTCGAGATGTACCCGATCGGGTTGACGAGTCTGGCGGATCGCCTCGAGCGTGAGGGGTACAACGCCCGGATCATCAACCTTGCCCACGAGATGTTGATCGATTCCGAATTCGATCCGGAGGCGGAGATCGCCGCCTGTTCGGCGAAGTGGTACGCCGTCGATCTTCACTGGCTGCCCCATGCCCACGGCGCGATCGAAGTTGCCCGCCTCATCAAAAAGCACCACCCCGACGCGCCGGTCATCTTTGGCGGTCTGAGCTCGACGTACTACCACGAGGAACTCATCGAGTATCCGTCGGTCGATTACGTCCTGCGGGGAGATTCGACCGAAGCGCCGATGGCGCAGCTCGCCGACGCCCTGCGGACTGACGGCGACCTCTCTGACGTGCCGAACCTGACCTACCGGGAGCACGGCGAGACACAGATCAATCCGCTGTCCTACCAGCCTGACGATCTCGACGATCTCTCGATTCCCTCCTACACCTACGCGATCAAGTCCGTCCTCAAGTACGGCAGCCTCCGGAAGGTCCTGCCACACAAGGGCTGGCTCGACAAACCGATCACGATGTTGTTGACCTCCCGGGGGTGTCGACACGCCTGCTCGTTCTGTGGCGGTGCGGACTCCTACGCCGACGTCCACGGTCGTTCGGGTCCTGCGTTCCGATCGCCGACAAAGCTCATCGAGGACGTCCGAACGATCACGTCCTTCTCGGAAGGACCGATCTTCATCGTCCACGACCTTCGGCAGGCTGGCTGGGACTACGCTTCGGAGTTCTTCGAGTTGCTGGCCGAGGAAGACGTCGGGAACGAATTCGTCTTCGAACTGTTCGGGCCGGCCCCCGAGAAGTACTTCGAGATGATCGACGACGCGGTCGAGAACTACAGCCTCGAACTCAGCCCCGAGTCCCACAAACCCGAAATCCGTAAGAAAATGGGGAAATTCGCCGTCTCGAACGAGGCGATCGAAGACACGATCGAGGCCGCACTCGACAACGGTTGTCGGAATATAGATATTTTCTTCATGATCGGGTTGCCCGATCAGACCTACGCGGACGCCGTCGGCGCAGTCGGCTACGCCGAGCAGCTCCTCGAGGACTTCGACGACAACCGGATCGTCCCGTTCATCGCCCCACTGGCCCCGTTCCTGGACCCGGGCAGCCCGGCCTTCGAGAACCCCGAGGCCTACGGGTACGAACCACTCGCCGATTCCCTCGAAGAGCACAGACAGCTCCTCCTCGAACCGAGTTGGAAGCGCATGCTGAGCTACCAGACCGAACACCTCACGCGGGACGACATCGTCGACGCGACCTACGAGGCCGCCCGGGACATGAACCGTCTCAAGTACGATCACGGACTCTTAGAAGAGGAGACCTACCGGGACATCCTTGAGAAACTCGAGATTTCCGAGCGCGTCGTCGACCGCGTCGACGAAATCTACGCATCCACCCCGGAAGGAAAGCGGGACACACAACTCGAGAAACTCGCCGAGGAGGTCCCTGACTTCGGTGAGTATTCCATCGCGGGCGAGGACGAACTGTGGTGGCAAAACGACGGGCTCGCGAGCCTTCCGACGCTTGCCCGGCTGGGAGTTGGCCTCGCTTCCGACGAACTCAAACAGCGAGTACAACGGATGAAATGGGCACTCGGGAGTTGACACAGCAAAGTGATCGCGATCCATGTAGCCACAATCCGTCACCGCCGCGGTTCGTTCTCGCTATCGGTGACTTCGACCGGTTTTCCAACGTGATATCATCACCGGCGTCCATACTGGGGAGTAACTCGTCGCAGAGTCCAAATCGATTGATCAACGATATCCCTCAAAATCAGAATAGATAATTTGATCCGGACGTTTTTTAACGAAGCTGTCGTTCCTCCGGGCACACACATGGCTGCCCGGAATCGGCTCAGTTCGTCCGTCGACGTGGAGACCCCCGGGTACGTCGAGTTAGTGGTGTTGTTGGGGCTCATCTGGGGTGTCGGCGATACGTTCTCGACGGTGCTCGCCTCCGGGGTTACCGGGTCAGCGGCCGGTGAACTCAATCCGTTGCTCCGTACCCTCCTCGAAATCGATCCGCTGGCCGTGGTTCTCCTGAAGGGGGCAGTTGCCCTGTATGCCAGTTTCGTCTTGCTGGCCTGCCGCGACCAGGTCGAAGAGGTCCCCGGGTGGCGGGTGTGGTTTCTCGGGATGATCAGCGTTGGAACGGTGATCGTCGCGCAAAATCTCTCGGTCGTCCTCGTCGCCATCTAGCTGGGCTTACAGAGACAGGCGCTCACGGATCTTCTCGACGAACGAGATGGATTCCCCCTCCGCTTCGGGGCCGACGACATCGCTATCCGGGACAATGAGCGTCTGCTGGCCCTCGTCGGTGGCCTCGATGAGGTCGTCGGCCTTCAGATTCGACAGTGCCGACTCGAGGTGGTCGATGTCGACGTCGACGGACGAACGCAACTCGAAGACGGTCATCCCGTCCTCACCGCGTTCGGCGAGCGCATCAAGTACCGCTACTTCCGTCTCGTCTCGGTCACGGTACTCCGGCTTCGCTTGCATACCAGCATATTTGCCGTGGCAGGTCTTACGTTTGTCCCCACATCCCAAGCAGTACGCTTATAACTCGCAGGTGGCCACTTCATGGCAATGGGTATCAAGTGTTCGCTGTTCGGTCACGACTTCGGTGAGACCACCGTCGAGCGCGACCGTGAGGAACAGGGAAACGAGGTCGTCAGCACGATCAAGGAGGTCGAGACGTGCACACGCTGTGGCGAGACGCGAGTCGTCTCCGAAAACACGGAAGTGACCACGATCAAGACGCCGGACGACGTGGGTATGGCGGAGGTCGAGGAAGACGAAAACGACACGGGAGCCGAAACGGAGATCGTCGACGCCGAGGAGGGTGAGCCAGTTGCCGACGCCGACACCACGACATCGGGAGTGTCCCAAGACGCCGATGCGTACGAGTCCGCTGCCGAGGACGACGGCGTCATTCTCGAAGACGACACGGACGAAGACCTGAATCGTGAACCCGGGGAGTGGCCCGAATCCGAACCACCAGCGGAATCAGGACAGGACGGCCCTGTACCAACCGAACAACCGATGACGGGATCCGACGAGTCGGAGTCACCAGAAGACACGGATTTTGAGGTGGTACCCGACGAAGAACCGGCGAGAGACGACGAAACGGAGGTCTGGTCGGGGACTGAGCCTGAAGACGACGAAACGGAGGTCTGGTCGGGGACTGAGCCTGATCTCGAACGCGCACAGGCAGACGTCGAGGCGACTGGAGAGGGGACGGACGCGGTCATCGACGGCGAGTTCCGGTGTACGGAGTGTGGCTTTTCGACGCCAGTCGAGTCGTCGTCCCTCCGTGAAGGGGATTACTGTCCCGACTGTCACCAGGGGATGCTCGTCGTCGAGGCCCCGTAGTCGAGTCGACGCGAAAAGGGTAAACCCGACAGTATCGAACGGCATTCTATGCGCGAGTACAAGATGCGACGTGGGGAGTATCTCGAAGACAGGATCCCGGACATGCAAGAGACCGTCGAGGAATATTTCGGTCCGATTTCGGGAACCGAATCGTACAACGACACGGAGCTTTACGTGGTCGCGGATCCGGACAACCCGGTCTTCGAGCGCGTCACGGTCGGAACGGTTCCGTACGGGAGTAAAAAGGACAAACTTGCACTCGACATCGAAGAGCGACCTGCGGAGGAAGTCATCGCTGAAGGACACGTCGAAGCCGCCGAAGACGCCGTCAACGTCAAAAACGACTTCCTGGAGATGGCGACAGGCAGAGACGCCAAAGCCCGTCGCGATTCGATGAAGCGATCGGTCGAGGACGACGCAGATGCGCCCGACTCGGTCTGAACGAAATCAGCACACGACTACCGGCCGAGACGCTCGCGGTTGACGGCGACGCCGGATGGCGTGATGATGAGTTGGTCGTCGTCTTTCTGGACGATGTCGCCGCCGACCTCGCCCGCGACCTGTTTGAGTTCGTCGGTGATGTGTTCCATCGTCCGATCTTTCGTCGTATGGCGCGTGATGTCCGCGAGGACGATATCACCGTCGTAGACGGCGTCCTTGATTTCGATGACGTCTTTTTTGTCTCCGATGCGTGCGATCCGTACCTCCATGTCCGCATTCTGGGTGGTGGTATTCGCGTCACCGGCGTCGAGTTCGACGTAATCGTCCGTCCGGCGAGCGGTACCTGATCCCCCCAGAATTTTGCTCATCAGTCCCATACCTATCCCGGTGTTCGGAACGGGTATAGGTTTTACGTCAGACACGACTGCGCTGACTGATATTAGGGCTTCTTGGGGTTGGACGACGCTCGGAACGAATCCGAGCCGTCAGAAGGCGTGTTCCGGTCGCCACTGGGGGTCGGGGCGGTCGCTCGCTGGACCGTCTTCGGAGATCGCACTGGCTGCGTAGAACGTCGCCTCCGGATCACGGCTTCGGCGCCAGTGATACCAGGTCCGGACGACCAGCCACAGCCGCCGGGTCATCGTGAGCGACGCGTCACCGTTGAGCACGTCGTATTCGAGACGTCGGATCTGTCGATGGTGATCCGCGTACAGGACGGCCGAAAGCAAGACGGCGAACTGACAGTCCTCGGGGAGGTACCGAATGCCGGCCACGCCGTGGCGATACAGCGATTCCGTCCGGTGGAGTTCGGTCCGGATCACGGCGGCGACGTCCTGTGACATTTCGCCGTCTCGGAGTTGAGCCTCCGTCACGTCGTATTGGTCGAGCGTCTCCTGTGGCAGATAGACCCGATCGTAGTCACACACGTCCTCCCGGACGTCTCTGACAAAGTTCGTCAGCTGAAACGCCTCGGCCAGTGATTTGGCATGCGGCCTCGCTCGCTCGCGCTCGGGCGGATCCATGACCGAGAGCATCATGTTCCCGACGGCAGCCGCGGAGCCGCGCATGTATCCACGCAACTCCTCGTAGGTCTCGTATCGCGAGTGGTCGATGTCCTGGGCCATCGCGTCGACGAAGACGTCGATCTCGTCGGGGTCGATGTCGGCGTCCGCAGCCAGCGTCCGAAACGTCTCCAGTACCTCGCGGTCCGTCCCCGAGAGAACGTCCGGCGAGGGCGACTCACCCTTCGACGCCGCGCGGATCGCCTCCAGATGCTGACGCTGTGTGTCGGCCTCGGGTGGGTCCGGGCGGTCGACCACGTCGTCGGCGATCCTGAAAAACGCATAAAGCGCGTACGTGGCCTGGCGAATTCGCTCGGGAAGCAATCGCGTGGCGACGTAAAACGTCTTCCCGGTCCGCCGGTGGATTGCCTTGCTCGTTTTGACGGATCGGCCTGTCATAGCAACGATGTGTTACCTCGGTCTTGGAATGGCTCGCTTGTAATGTTGACGACACCTGCAACGTGAACTGAAATACTCACCGTGTATGTAGAACAGGGCCGAACGGGATAGGTCGCATACCCAATCAGTTCGGTTGTCGGTCGTGCCTCGTTGCAGACTGGTCTGTTCGTCGGACTGTGTCAGCACCAATAGACTCCCGTTGTCAACACCTCTTCGTATCACTACCGTCTCACTGACCGGCGACGCCACACGAGGACGGCTCTACATCCAGGGAGAATTTCGGGATCCACACAGGTACTCGATCGAGTTCACGTGTGGCAAATCAAGGACGTGGTCACGACCGCAACCACAAGCGTCAGGACGATACGAAAGGATAGCCACACGAACCAAAGGATGGCCACACGAACCAGTACTCCCCGCGTGGGCGAACGTGATCGGAGTTGGTGGCCGGGCTGCAGCACCTCGGGACGGTGAACAGACCACTCAGAATCGATGTGGTGAATCGCCCCCGCGACTCGTTACCTGCCAGTCGGTCTCAGGTCCTCACTCCGTTCGGTCTCGCATGGCGCGCCATCCGAGCGTCGCGGCCACCAGCGCGCCGCCGCCGAGAAAGACAACGACTAGCGGGTTCGAAAGCCGCGTGACCACGAATTCAGCGAACGTCACGTATACCGGGGCGTCGACCGAGACGCCCCAGAGTGCGGACGCACGGGCCTCGACGTGCAATCCGTACCCCTGTCTGAGCATCTCCGGGATGTTCCAGTTCACTTCCAAGGACGCATACAGGTACGACACGACGACGACAGTCAGAATCGCCGCCACACCGCGGAGGTACGCCCACGCGAACCAGTGGCGCTGCTGTCCGATCGACGGATCGAGGTGGTGGCCCGGATACATTGCTGGTTTTGTTAGTAGACGTGACAGATGATATTCTTTGTGGCGAGTTCACACCCGTTTTCGGGTTTCAGTCCGACTCGATCGGCGTGGATAGCGTCTCCCACACGATCGATGGGGCTATTCCTCGTCGACGACCTCGATCCCGCGGTTGTTGACAGCCGCCGGGTCGAGACCGACCTCCTCGAGGAACTGCTTGTACTCGCGTTCGCACTGCTCGGCGTCCTTCTGCTTGTCGCTGGCGCGATCACACAGCTTGAGGAGGTCCTCGGGGACGTCGTTGGTGTGGACGATCCAGTGGTTGATGAGGTCTGAGAGTCGGCGGATCGGCGACGTGAAGTGACCGTAGATCTCGAAGTTGAGCGCGTGGTGGCCACCGAAGGGATCGTTCATGTACTTCGCCCGCGGCATCACTTTCATTACGGCCCACTGGATCTTGTCGAGTTGGCGCTTGGGAGCGTCCTCGAGCGTCGCGTTCACGGCCTGTCTCGGGTCGTCCCAGGCACCGCCCGGGATCGAGACGCCATCGAGGTCCTGGATCTCCTGGAGGGCCTCGTTCCACTCCTCGGGACTGGGTTGTGGGTGGACGCGGTACATCGCCTCGACGCCTCGATCCCACATCAGCACGTGCGTGACTGCCTTGTTGGCCTTGAGCATGCACTCCTCGATGATCGTGTGCGCACGGTCGCGCCGTGGATTCAAGACGAGCGAGCCGTCTGCCTTGCGTTGCTCGTGCATCCGATCGGCCAGTTCCCACACCTGCTGGGTCTTCTCGGCGAGGTCGACCGACTGGTCTTCGAGGACGTCTTCGGCCGTCTCGGGTTCCTCGAGCAGGCGCTCGGCCTCGGTGTAGGTGAGTCGCGCGTCGCTTCGGATGACGGACTTGTAGATCTCGATGGTTTCGTATCCCAGATTTTCGGGATCGAGATGCATCTCGACGGTGTGGGCGAGGCGGTCCTCGTTGGGGACCAGCGAGCAGACCGTCTCGGCCAGGGTCGGCGGCAACATGTGGACGGTGTAGCCCGGCAGATAGACAGTGTTTGCCCGTTCGACGGCCGAACTCCACATCGCTGTCTCCGGATTCACGTAGTGGGTCACGTCGGCGATGTGGACCCACAGGACGATCTCGTCCTCGCGATGCTCGATGGAGATGGCGTCGTCGAAGTCCTGGGCGTCGATCGGGTCGGTCGTCCAGGTCGTCATCTCCCGGAGGTCCCGGCGCTCGTCGATTGCGTCGACGATGTCGTCCCTGTAGTCCGTCGTCGCTTCTTCGGCCTCCTCGAGTACCTCCGGGGGAAACCCGTCCGGGATCTCGAACTTCTCGAAGAGTTCCTCGCGCTTGTTCTCGAGATGGCGAGCGAGTTCCTCGTCGATCTCGACGGGGCCCTGGCCCTCCGGCGTGCCGTGGGCGGCCTGCTCGTCGTCCTGCTGGGCGGTCATGCCCCTCGCTACGGGGACCCGATAGGTAGGCGTTTCGACAGTGCCCGGCCACGAACAATCGATTTATCCCGGCTCGCGACCAGCCGTCTCATATGAACGTCAAATCCCGCCACCACCTCCGGGCTGACGCGATCAGCGAGATCGAAGACGCACTCGCGGAGGGGCTAGGCGTCGAACTGGACGCCGAAACCTACGAAAAAGTCACCTTCGAGGACAGCGATTGGGAGGTCGTCCTCGTCGAGGGTGAGCCCGCAGTCTTCTACGTTCCCGACGACGGATCACCGGATAGCACGGACGACCCGTTCCTCACTGTCCGCGGCGCGAACGAGTATCCGCCCGAAGAAAACGTCGTCACGGTCGACGCCGGTGCGATCTCGTTCGTCTCCGACGGCGCGGACGTGATGCGCCCCGGTATCGTCGACGTCGACGAATCGATTGGAAGTGGCGATCTCGTCGTCGTCAGCGAGGAGAACCACGGCAAGATTCTGGCGGTGGGCCGCGCCCGCGTCGACGGCTCGGAGATGCTCGGCGACGAGGGCAAAGTCGTCGACACGATCCACCACGTCGGCGACGACCTCTACGAGTTTTCGGGCTAGCAGGGCCGCGCGATCCGAAGCTGGCAGAGTCCTCGGAGTCCAGAGTCTGTCCTGCCGCCAAGCGAACCGTTTTTTCCATCGGGACAGACGACTGTACTATGAGTTCATATTTCACCCGGCGTGACATGCTCGCGGCAGGGATCACGGTAATTGGGGGTGGCTTCGCGGGCTGTAGCGATGGATCAGAAACACCAGACAGCACTGGGACAGCGGCTCTCAGTGAGACGGAATCGACGACTCCTGATCCCGAAACCGATGAAACGGCATCGACGACAACGAGCGAACGGGCCGGAACGTCGACAGTAACTGAAGATAGGCTACCTGAGGCCGTCGGCGTCGAGCAGATCGCGGGCGGGTTCACCGCACCTGTCGGCGTCGAGTTTCCACCGGCGAACGACGTCGTTCTGGTCGCTGATCAGGTGGGGACGATCCACGCCGTTTCGGACGAAACAGTCCGTGACGAACCGCTGATCGACCTTCGGGAACGGATGATCGCCGTCTCGGGCTACGAGGAGCGGGGCTTGCTCGGCTTCGCGCTGCATCCGGAGTATCCGGACGACGATCGCCTGTTCGTTCGATACAGTGCCCCACCGGGGGCAGACACGCCCGACGGGTACTCCCATACGTTCGTTCTCTCATCGTTTACGCTCGATCCGGCCGCCCTCGTCGCGGACCCCGACACCGAACGGCGGATACTCGAAATCCCGCAGCCACAGACGAATCACAATGCGGGTGCGATCGAGTTCGGGCCGGAGGGACACCTCTACGTCGCCGTCGGCGACGGCGGTGGGGCCGACGACACCGGGGACGGCCACGTTTCGGACTGGTACGACGCGAACTCCGGCGGGAACGGCCAGGACGTCACCGAGAACCTCCTGGGGGGCATCCTCCGGATCGACGTCACCGAGACCGGCGAGGAACCGTATGCGATCCCCGCAGACAACCCGCTCGTGGGCCAGGAGGGGCTTCCCGAGTACTACGCCTGGGGGGTACGCAACCCCTGGCGGATGGCGTTTCACGACGGCGAGCTGTACGCAGCGGACGTCGGACAGGGTCAGTACGAGGAGGTCAACCACGTCAGGAACGGCGGCAACTACGGGTGGAACGTCCGTGAAGGGACGCACTGTTTCTCACCCGGGTCCTCGGACGGTTCCTGTCCGAGCGAGACGCCGGACGGCGACCCACTACTCGATCCGGTGATCGAGTATCCCCACGGTGGAGAGCCGGTCAGCGGCGTCGCGGTTATCGGCGGGGAGTTCTACGCGGGCGAGTCGATACCGGGGCTCGATGAACGGTACGTCTTTGCCGACTGGCAGGCCGACGGACGGCTGTTCGTCGGAACGCCGACCGAAGATGGTCTCTGGGAGACAACGACGCTCTCGGTCGAGGACGACGGCTTCGGCTCGATGGTGCTTGCGTTCGGTCGCGATCAGGCCGGCGAACTCTACGTCTGTACGAGCGAACGGGGACAGTTAGTCGGCTCGACGGGCGCAGTCCATCGACTCACGGAGGCGTGAACGGCTGACCGGGAATGAGTTGACCCCGGAAATTCATCCGGGCAGGATGATGTTGATCCCACCGACGACGAGTCCGACGACGCCGGTCCGAAGGCCCGCGACGAGCCAGTTCTGGTCCGAGAGGTTGCCCATGTACGCACCGAAGACGAACAGGAGGCCCACCCCGATGAGCACGCCAGCGACCGTCGCCCAGAACATCGAGAGCGCAACCCCGACGAAGAAATACGGGATGATCGGGAGTAACATGCCGATCGTCGGGCCGAGCCCGCTCATCGCGGCGTTTATCTTCCGGGCATCGCCCTTCCGGTCGTGGAGTCTCGTGCCTTCCAGGCCGGTGAGCATCTTCTCTTCGACGGCCTTGAGTTCGGCGAGTTTCTCGGCGCGCTCGATCTCCCAGACGCTCCAGACCCCGGAGGCGGCCAGGCCGACGGTCCCGCCCGCGACGACCCGCACGATCTCCATGCTCGTCTGACTCCCACCGAGGAACGACCCCACGATGATCCCGATGGTGGTGAGCGTCCCGTCGAAGCCGTTCGAGATGAAGTATCGACGGGAGATCGAACGGACGTCCTCGTCCTTCAGAAGTTCCCGAAGGTCGGCCAGTCTCGAGGACACGGGTCAGTCCTGGTGCGTCGAGCTTTCCTCGACCATGCGATCCCCACAGACGACCTCGTCGACTGAGTGAACTGTCCCGCCGAGGTCCTCGATCGCCGTCGTGACGACGCCACTGTCGATGTTCTCACCCTCGATCGTGATCTTGAGGTTCTGGACGTCTTTATCGGATTCCAGCAGCGAGACGTTCGCGCCCTCGACGCCGTCGAGGTCGGCGATCGTCCGAGCGAACGTCACGTTCTCGATCTCGTTGGGCTTCAGGAGGTCGATAACCAGCCGTCTGATCGAACTCATACGTCCGGAGCCTTCGAGGTCGATCCGTTTACGTCATTTGGTCGATAGCCAGTACCCCCTTCCCGGTTCGCCTGGCAGGGAATCCAGCGTTCGGACGACGGACATCCAAAATCGGCTGGAACGTGCTGTCGTCTCCACTCGCCGAAGGGGTAGTTCACTGGGCGAAAAGACCTTCAATCTACTTGTCGAATGAAACATATATGAACGTCACTGCGTCGTGGCGGAGGGTGCGCCGACTGATCCTCACGAAGTACTGGTGGTCAGTCGGGCCGGGCATCGCTCTGACAGCGATCGTAACGTTCGTTTCGATCTTCGAGTACGGGTTGATGGTCGGCCCTCCTGGCTTCGCTGGCGGTGCAATCGGCGGATTCGTCGCTGGCGTCCTCTTCGGCAAGAACGTGATCGACGCGGCAGCGATCGGATTTCAGGTCGGCGTCGTGGGGTCGGTGATCGCAGCGATCGGCGTGTCAGTGTTGCTCCTGGTCGTCTGGTTTCTCGACAGTGGGCAGCCGTTCGTCCAGGTCTCGTTTCTGTATTTCTCGCTCATCGTTTCGGTGTACGTACCCCTGAACGGCCTGGCCGCCGCGGTCGGGAGCGCCGTCGGGACGACCCTTCGGCGCGAGGTCGTCCCGACCCGGTACAATCCGCCGCCGTACTGAACCAACTCGGAGGACCGTGACTACGTGTCCTCGATCACTGTTCTGGGGATCACGTCGACACTCGCGACTGTGTCGTCTTCGGCGACGTCCATGATCGTGACGCCCATCGTGTTACGGCCGACCGTCGAGACGTCTTCGACCGGACACCGCATGATCTGGCCGGCGGCACTCATGACGACGAGATGATCGCCGTCGGCGACTGCGTTGACGGACGTGACGCCACCGTTGCGATCACCGGTCTTGATATCGATGAGGCCTTTGCCGTACCGGGATTGCGTGCGATACTCGGAGAGGGGCGTTCGCTTGCCGTACCCGCGTTCGGTGACAGTCAGCAGCGAACGGCCGTCGTCTTCGTCGGTCGCGACCAACCCGGCCACACTGTCACCGTCCCGAAGGTCGATCCCCCGGACGCCGCGGGCGGTCCGACCCATCTGGCGGACCTCCGTCTCGTCGAAGCGGATCGTCATCCCGTCTTCGGTGGCGATCACGAGATCGCTGTCACCGTCGGTCACGATAGCGTCGACGAGTTCGTCGCCGTCTTCGAGTTTCGCGGCGATGATACCCGTCGAGAGGATGTTCTCGAACGCCGAACAGCTGGTCCGCTTGACGTACCCCTGACGGGTCGCCATCGTGATACACTCGTCGTCGTCGAACTCGTCGGTGCTGACGACGGCCGTGATCTCCTCGTCGTCGTCGAAGTCGATGAGATTGACGGCGGATTTGCCCCGTGCCGTCCGGGACATCTCCGGGATCTCGTAGGTGCGTAATCGATAGACCTGACCGTGGTTCGTGAAGGCGAGCAGATAGTCGTGCGTGTTCGCGCGGAATACCGTCGAAACACGGTCGCCCTCCTTGGGGTCGGCACCGATGATCCCCTTGCCACCGCGGTGCTGGGCGTCGAAGCGGTCTGCGGGCATCCGTTTGATGTAGTCGTCCTCGGTGACGACGACCAGACACTCCTCCTCCGGGATGAGGTCCTCGCGGGTGACCGTCCCGTCGTCCTCGACGATACTCGTCCGACGGTCGTCGTCGTATTCGTCTTTGACAGCCCGGAGTTCGTCCTTGATGACGTCAAGTAGCTCGCTCTCGTCGTTCAGGATCGTTTCCAACCGTTCGATCTCGGCCTGGACTTCCTCGTACTCGTCTTCGACCTCGGCTGTCTCCATCGAGGTGAGGCTGCCGAGTTGCATCCGGACGATGTGGGCGGCCTGTTCGGTCGAGAAGTCGAATGATTCCTCGAGTGCCGCCTTGGCCTCGTCGCGATCTGCCGAGTCCCGGATCAGATCGACGACGCTGTCGACATTCCCGAGGGCTTTCAGACGCCCTTCCAGAATGTGTGCGCGATCCTCGGCTTCGGCGAGGTCGTATTCCGAGCGGCGGCGGACGACCTCTTTGCGGTGGGCGACGTACTCCTCGAGGGTCTCCTTCAGGGTGAGCACGCGGGGCTCGCCGTCGACGAGGGCAAGGTTGATGACGCCGAAGGTCGATTCGAGGTGGTGATCGAGCAACTGGTTCTCGACCACGTCGACGTTTGCCCCGCGCTTGCACTCGATGACGATCCGGACGCCGTCCCGGTCGGATTCGTCACGGAGGTCCGAGACGCCCTCGATGATCCCCTCGTTGACGTCGTCGGCGATGCGCTCGACCATCCGGGCCTTGTTCTCCTGGTAGGGAATCTCCGTGATCACGATCCGTGGCCGTCCCGAATCCGTCTCGTCGATCTCGTACTCGGCCCGGACGGTGAGCCGACCACGGCCCGTGGCATAGGCGGAGTGGATCGCGTTCTTCCCGACGATGTTCGCGCCGGTGGGGAAGTCCGGTCCCTTGACGTACTCCATGAGGTCGGTCACCTCGGCGTCGGGATTGTCGACCAAGTGGATCGTGGCATCGATGACTTCGCCGAGATTGTGCGGGGGGATGTTCGTACTCATCCCGACCGCGATACCCGAGGAGCCGTTCACCAGCAGGTTCGGGAAGGCAGCGGGGAGGACCTCTGGTTCTTCGAGTCGATCGTCGTAGTTGGCCCCGAAGTCGACGGTGTCTTTCTCTAAGTCCTCGAGCAACTCCTCGGCGACGGGGGCCATCCGGGCCTCGGTGTAGCGCATCGCCGCCGCCGGGTCACCGTCCATCGAGCCGAAGTTCCCCTGGCCGTCGACCAGCGGATACCGCATCGAGAAGTCCTGGGCCATCCGCACGAGCGTGTCGTAGATCGCGCTGTCGCCGTGGGGATGGTAGTCCCCCATCGTCTCCCCGACGATCGAGGAGGACTTCCGGTGGGAGGAGCCACTGGAGACACCCATCTCGTTCATCGCGTAGAGGATGCGCCGATGAACCGGCTTGAGACCGTCCCGGACGTCCGGGAGGGCGCGGCCGGCGATGACGCTCATCGCGTAGTCGATGTAACTCTGCTCCATCTCGTCTTCGATCCGGACGTGTTCGACGCGTGCGGCGTCGGCACTCACGCCCGGATTCTCGGGTACGTCTGAACTCATATGTCGACCCATTCAGCTTCCGGCGAGTGTTCCTTGATGAACTGTTTGCGCGGTTCGACGGCGTCCCCCATCAGCACCGAGAACATCTTGTCCGCGGCCGCGGCGTCGTCGATGGTGATCCGTTTGAGGAACCGGTTCTCGGGATTCATCGTCGTGTCCCAGAGTTGCTGGGGATTCATCTCGCCCAGGCCCTTGAACCGCTGGATCTGGGTCGGATTCCCGTTGCATTTCTCTTCGATGATCTCGTCGCGTTCGGCGTCCGTCATCGCGTCGTAGGTCTCGCCGCGATACCGGATCCGGTACAGCGGCGGCCGGGCCGCGTAGATGTGCCCGCCTTCGAGCAACGGCCGCATGTGCCGATAGAAGAACGTGAGCAGTAACGTCCGAATGTGTGCGCCGTCGACGTCAGCGTCAGTGGCGAAGATGATCTTCTCGTAGCGCAACTCCTCGAGATCGAACTCGTCGCCGACGCCGGTCCCCAGCGCGGTGATGATATTGCGGATCTGTTCGTTCTCGAGGATCCGGTCGAGGCGGTGTTTCTCGACGTTGAGAATCTTCCCGCGGATCGGGAGGACGGCCTGGAACTCGGGGTCACGAGCCTGTTTTGCGCTGCCGCCGGCGCTGTCTCCCTCCGCGATGAACAGTTCTGCTTCGCTCGGATCTTTCGTCTGGCAGTCAGCGAGCTTTCCGGGCAGTGCCGTCGACTCCAGGGCGCTTTTCCGGCGCGTGAGTTCCTCGGCTTTCTGTGCGGCCTTGCGCGCCTTGGCGGCCTCGACGGCCTTCCGGACGATCGCCTGTGCGACGTCCGGGTTCTCCTCGAAGTACGTGCCGATGTTCTGGTGCATCGCACTCTCGACGACCCCACGGACTTCGCTGTTGCCCAGTTTGGTCTTCGTCTGGCCCTCGAACTGCGGATCCGGATGTTTGATCGAGATGACCGCTGTCAGTCCCTCGCGGATGTCCTCACCCTTGAGCGTCTCCTCGATGTCCGAGAGGAGGTCGTTGGTCGTGGCGTAGTCGTTGACGACCCGCGTCAACGCGGTTTTGAATCCGGTAAGGTGACTCCCGCCCTCGCGGGTGTTGATGTTGTTCGCGAACGCGTGGATCGAGCCCTGTAACTCGGTGGTCGCCTGGAGGGCGACCTCGACCTGGATGTCCTGGTCCTCGTCATCGAAGTAGATGACTTCTTCGTGCAGCGGGTTCTTGGATTCGTTCAGGTATTCGACAAACTCCCGGATCCCGCCCTCGTACTCGAAGGTTTCTTCGGTCCCTTCCTCGCGCTCATCCGTGAGCGTGATCTCGACCCCGGAGTTGAGAAAGGCGAGTTCCCGGAGGCGGTTCGCGAGCGTCGAGAACTGGAAGTCGGTGGTCTCGAAGATCTCCTCGTCGGGCCAAAACCGAATCGTCGTGCCCGTCTCCTCGGGATCGTCCAGCGAACTGATCTCCGTGAGATCGTCTGCGGGCGCACCGTGGTCGAACGTCTGCTTCCAGACGGCCCCCTCACGTCGGACTTCGACCTCAAGTTTCTGCGAGAGCGCGTTGACGACCGAGACGCCGACGCCGTGGAGCCCCCCCGAGACCTGGTAGGACTTGTTGTCGAACTTCCCACCGGCGTGTAAGACCGTCATGATGACCTCGACGGCCGGCCGGTCGTACTCCTCGTGGATGTCGACCGGAATCCCCCGACCGTCGTCAGTCACCGAGACGGATCCGTCGTCGTGAATGGTGACCTCGATGTGGTCGCAGTGTCCGGCGAGCGCCTCGTCGATAGCGTTGTCGACCACCTCGTAGACGAGGTGATGCAATCCCCTGGTATCGGTAGAGCCGATGTACATCGCCGGCCGTTTCTGGACGGCTTGTAACCCCTCCAGTACTTGGATCTGGCCGGCCCCGTAGGCGTTGTCGTCGCTCATAAAAACCTTGATGGGGACTAACGTCTGGGGGCTCTTAAATTTCACGTGCGCGCGGGCATGCACGATAGAATCGAGAAGAAAAGATACAAACAATTTATCCGAACGGCCCCCGTATCGAACACTGTGATGGCGAACGAACAGCGTGGTGGGCCTCTGGCTGCTCCGTCAGCCGCGACCGTATTCAATCTCCCGATGTATCGTGGGACGGTTCGGGTTGGACAGCGGAGAACGGGACGACTCTCTCGCCCCGAGGGACACGTATGACTGACGGCGACGATTCAGCGCTCGCCCGGCAATTAAAACACTTCGGACTGTCGGACACGGAGATCCAGACGTATCTCGCCGTCCTCGAGAACGGTGAAGCGAAGGCGAGTACCATCGCCGACGCGACGGGCGTCTCCAAACGGTACGTCTACAGCGTGTGTGAGGAACTCGAAGATCAGGGGTTCGTCGAGGTCAACGATCACGTCGTCCCGACGAAGATCCGCGCCAAGCGCCCGGAAGACGTCGTCGAGATCCTCTCGAACCGGCTCGAGGAGATCGAGCCGGCACTCGAACGCCGCTTTTCGGAGGCCGCAACTCGGCCACAGCGCTTCGACGTGATCAAGTCTCGGGTCACCGTCCTCAAACGGATTAACGAGTACATCAGCGACGCTGAGCAACGCATCGCCCTGTCGATCCCGTACTCGACCCTCCCGCAGGTCGTTGAGGAGCTTCAGGACGCCGTCGATCGCGGCGTGTTCGTTCTCCTGCTGGTGACGGATGCAAAACCGGACGCAACTGCGTTCGAGGAATACGATCGCCCGATCGCGAGCGCAGTACGAAGCTGGAACGCACCGATCCCGGTAATGTTGACCGTCGACCGCGAACTCGGGATCGTGTCGTCTTCGGACATGATGACAGTCGCAAACAGCGACGAACGCGCGATCTCGCTGGTCCAGGAACGGATCGTGCCGACACTGTTCGGGTCGTTCCTCGCGAACTTCTGGTTGAGTGCCGACCAGCAGTACGTGATCGAGCCTGCGTCGTTACCCCGAACGTACGACAGCTTCGAACACGCCGTCTTCCAGGCGACGCTGCATCTGCGGGACGGTACCGACGTGACAGCGCGCGTGGAGGCAACGCCGAACGTCGGCGACGCGGACGTCGAAACCGTCACCGGACGCGTCGTCGAAACCAATCAGGGGATCGTCGAACCGGCCACCAACGAGTTCCCGATCGAACACACGCTGGTCTTAGAGACCGAGGATGGCCGGACGACGGTCGGCGGACACGGCGCGTTCTTGGAGGAATACGCCGCCAGAACGGTCACGCTCGAAGCCGCCGACTGAGCACGAGCGAACCGCCCGTCGCCTACCCGGAAGGCTTTAGCCCGACCGCGGTCGCTGATTTTACTAGAGAATGCCATCGATGCAGTCGACGCTCGGCGAGGAGGGGATCGCCGAGGAACTGGCCGCAAGCCAGCGCCAGATCTCCATCGCCGAGTTCTTCGAAAAGAACAAGCACATGCTCGGGTTCGACTCGGGAGCCCGGGCACTCGTCACAGCCGTCAAAGAGGGCGTCGACAACAGCCTCGACGCCTGCGAGGAGGCCGACATCTTCCCCGACGTCTACGTCGAAATCGAGGACGTCGGCGAGTACTACCGGCTGGTCATCGAGGACAACGGCCCGGGGATCACGCGCGAACAACTCCCGAAAGTCTTCGGAAAGCTGCTGTACGGCAGCCGGTTTCACAAGCGAGAGCAGAATCGCGGTCAACAGGGTATCGGGATCTCGGCCGCCGTCCTCTATTCGCAATTGACGTCCGGCAAGCCCGCCAAGATCACCTCCCGGACGAAGGGTAGCGAAGAGGCCCATTACTTCGAGTTGATCATCGATACCGACACGAACGAACCTGAGATCGACGTCGACGAGACGACGACGTGGGATCGCCCCCACGGGACGCGGATCGAACTCGAACTGGAGGCGAACCTCCGGGCGCGGGGGCAACTCCACGATTACATCAAGCACACGGCTGTCGTCAACCCGCACGCCCGGATCGAGTTCCACGAGCCGAACATGGCCGAGCCGGCGAAGTTCGAACGCGTCGAGGGTGCAGACCTCCCGGCCGAGACCGAGGAGATCCGCCCGCATCCACACGGCGTCGAACTCGGGACGCTCCTGAAGATGCTCGAAGCGACCGACTCGTATTCGGTGTCCGGCTTCCTGCAGGGTGAGTTCACTCGCGTGGGGGGCAAGACGTCCAGGAAGGTCCTCGATAACTTTCGGGACCGACACGTCGGCCGCGAGATGGCCTGGCGACCGCCGCAGGTCCACGAGGGCGACGTCGAGGTGGCCGTCAGAGCAGCCGTCGCCAACAAGGGCAAGGACGCGACGAAGTCCTTCGCCCGCGAGGTGGCCGACGCGGTCGACGACCGCGACCGGCTGGCGCACCACGAACTTCGCGAGATCGTCGACGAGGCCGCCGAAGCCGCTGCGGACGGCTTCGGGACGACGTTCGGCAGCACCGTCCGGGAGAAAGCCACGGCGGCAGCCTGGGCCCAGATCGTCGGCGACACGGACGAAGCCGACCAGCGCGAGACGCTGGCTTCGGACCTCTATGGCCTGGTCGATCGAGCCACCAGCGATCGCAAGGACGACGCGACGATCGAGGGGCTGGCCGACCGGATCGCGGCGAAGTTCGTTGACGGGGACGACCGCCACCGCTGTACTCGCGACCAGCTGGCCGAGTACGTCGAGCGAGCCGCCGAGAACACCGAGGAGTACGGCGACGCGACGATCGGCGAGACCGCCCGCGAGAACGTTCTCTCGGAGATCTGGAGCGTGATGGGGACGGTCCCCGACGACGTGCCGAACGTCTCGGCCATCGCCGACGACCGCGATGCAGCCGCCGAGCTCTTAGAGGCGATGCGCGAGACGGACATCATCGCGCCACCGACAGGCTGTCTCGCGCCGATCTCCGAGCGACTCGTCGAGGAAGGCCTCCGCAAGGAGTTCGACGCCGACTTCTACGCGGCCTCGACGCGGGACGCCTCGGTCCACGGCGGCGATCCGTTCATCGTCGAGGCCGGGATCGCCTACGGCGGCGAACTCGAGGACGGCACCGTCGATCTGCTGCGGGTCGCCAACCGCGTGCCGCTGG